>JAEEGJ010008430.1_pt1 | contig 28404 bp, 20 predicted proteins | sample 8958761 | NCBI WGS metagenome assembly JAEEGJ01 (sample SAMN16246546, study PRJNA631951) | gut metagenome | biome: gut microbiome; feature: rumen; material: RS-attached | host: Bos | place: Iran: Karaj | collected 2018-10
GTATAATGTACCGTATCGGTGAACGTGTATTCCATATTAACTACATCTTCCGGTATAGTCACTGTCGTGTCTTGCCAGCTATGCCACGTGTACTTGTGGTCAAGCGGGTCGCAGATCGTATCGTACAACGTATCATACCTTAGTGCCATAACGTGTACATTCAATGTATGCAGCACGCTGTCGCAACCTTCCTCCAGACCTTGCTCTTCTTGAGCCGGAGTCAGCGGATAATGCGTCCAGTAAGGATACTCGCCTTCCTCTTTGATCCACTTGTCGTCCCAGAAGACTGAGTCATTATTGCAGAGCGTTACTTCTATCGCAGGTGCAATCGAATCCTTGTTGTACGTCAACTTGAACGTATAGTGGATACTGTCGCATTCCTCACATACAACACTCTTCACGGTGTCGTAATACGTTCCGCTCTCTGTCAACAGTTGGCAACGCCACAGAATCGTGTCATGTCCGCAGTAGGTCAGCGAGTCAATGATCTCTGTTGTATCCGGACAACCTACATACAGGTGCAGTACGTATATCTCGGTCGGACATACCGGCGAATCGCTCCAGAGCGTATCTCCGAGTATCGAATCCTGACATACCACCGTACCGGTAATCACGTTGTCACCGCGCCATGTGTGCCATGTGTACGACTCAAGCAGATTGATTCGTGCGGTGTCATGTTGCTCTTTCTCGAGTAGTATAACATGTACCGGCAATTGGAACAATACACTGTCGCAGTCATATACCACGCTGCGAACTCGATGCTCATATGTGCTGTCTTTCTCTGCTGTCAGAGTCTCACCGTACCATTCAAATGTAGCACCCTCGCACAATGTCTTGTCAGGTTCTACGATGGTATCTTCTTTCGCGCACTCTACCGTCAACTTCAAATAGTAAACGTCCGTTGCGCAGTATGGATCGCCGCCATATACTATATCTTCAAACACTGAGTCTGTGCAAAGTTTGTCGCAAACAATCTGCTGGCAACGCCACAGCACCGTATCACGGAGAATTGCCTTGATCTCATCGGCTGGCTCGTGCTTAGTCGGACTAACTACAATCACTGGCAACTGGAACAATACACTGTCGCAATCATATACCTTGCTGCGGATCTGATGCTCATATGTGCTGTCTTTCTCTGCCGTATAAGTCGTACCGTACCATTCGAATGTAGCACCCTCGCACAATGTCATGCTTGGCTCTTCTATGGTATCTTCTTTCGCGCACTCTACCGTCAACTCCAGATAGTAGATGTCCGTTGCGCAAGAAGGTGTGCCGCCATAGACCGTATCGGTAAATACAGAATCGGTGCACAGCTTGTCGCAAACAATCTGCTTGCAACGCCACAGTACGGTATCACGAACGATGGCACTGATCTTCTCGGCGGGAGTATGCTCCACTGGATCTACCACCGTCAAAGTCAATGTGTAATGGATACTGTCGCAGCCAAACACATCCTTAACGACATGATCATACACGTCAGCCTCACTAAGTTCCTCATCAAACCACTCGTACGTTTCACCCTTGCAGATTGTTGCAGACTCCTCCACATCCTTCTTTGGCGCACACGTAATCTTCAGATTCAATTGATAGATATCCGTTGCATGCAGCGGCGAGCCGCCCCAAACGGTATCCATGATAACCGAGTCTGTCGGGCACAATCTGTCGCATACAATCTGACGGCAACGCCAGAGCAAAGTGTCACGTACATAGGCAGTTACAGCCTCCGGATCATGTATCGTCGGCAGATCCTCAACAACCGTCACCGTATAGCGGATACTGTCACACGTCTCACAACGCTTGCTACGAATCGTGTCATGGTACGTTCCCGGCTCCGATATCTCCAGACAACGCCACAGCACCGTCACACCGGCACTGATATGGATATCGGCATCAACTACCTCTGTCGGCGCGATCACATCAAGCTTAAGCCTGTAATACACGCTATCCATGTTCGGGAATTCCCGCGAACGAAGCGTATCATAGTAATACCCTTCTTCCGCAACTTGCTGACAGCGCCAAAGCAGCGTTTCGCCTTCACAGATCGACAAGGCTGCTTCGTCACTCGTCGGTGCAAACACACGCAGACGCAACGAATAGGGTGCATCATCATACGTTCCCGCCGTCGTCAACTGCATACAACGCCAAAGCAGCGTTTCACCATCATAAATAGCAGCTTTCTCCACTACAGCGTGCGCTTTGACTGCCGGCATCAACGCCAGCACACACAACAACACTGCCGAACGCAATGTTCCACACAAAGACTTTCTTGCACCTGTAGATAACAACTGATGAAAAATGTTACTAGATTCTCGTATCATCGTTTTTTATGTATATTTTCTAACGTGTTTGTTCTAACGTGTTGTATACTCTCTACGTTTTGAATATTTTCAAACGTGTTTGTATATTTCCTAATGTGTTTTTGTTTGGAAACAAAAGATTTAGCAGCTTTCCCTCACACGTATATTCGCGTAGCGCGCTCACACGTATAGGCACATGCACACAAAATCGGCTGCAAAGATACAAAAAAAAATTGAATTATGCAAATATTTTGGCAAAAAAATGTCAGAAAAAATGCAGCATCGACCAATCTTGGGCGATTTTCACCCCCTGCATCGACCAATCTTGGGCGATTTTCACCCCCTGCATCGACCAATCTTGGGCGATTCCCCCATCCCTGCATCGACCAATCTTGGGCGATATATCACAACAAAAAAGACCCTCAAACGAGAGTCTTTTCTTTGGTACCCAGAGCCGGGGTCGAACCGGCACGGATTGCTCCACTGGTGTTTGAGACCAGCGCGTCTACCGATTCCGCCATCTGGGCAAACTTTTGTGCATTGCGGGCAAACTTTTGTGCTTTGCGGGCAAACTTTTGTGCATTAATTTTCCTTTGAAATCCCTAAAAATAACGTGCCGGGCACGTTGTCTTTTGAGAGCGGAGAAAGGGGGATTCGAACCCCCGGTACGGTTACCCGTACGACAGTTTAGCAAACTGTTGGTTTAAGCCACTCACCCATCTCTCCGTTTAGCTTAATTTTGCCTGATGTGTTCCGCTGAACACGCAAAAGCGAATGCAAAGGTACAACATTTATTCCGTATATGCAAATTATCCTACCCCACAAGACACCATTTACCCGCAAATTTCTGCATTTTGCACTCTCCACTTGTCACCCGCACCCCATTTCCTCTTTATTTCCCCTTTACTTAGTCACCATCTCCCGACTACAACTTTCAACTCACCCCTTCATCACTCCCTGCATCCATTTCTAATCCAATATCGGCACACTATGCGACCCTAACCACAGGATAACCACAACATAACCATAAGATAACCATAAGATAACGACCAGTTTTTGCAACTTTTCAACAGATTATATATAATACTACGTATTATATAGTTTTTATTACATTTTTGCTGCAAACAAGAGCCGCAAGCATATCATTTTCCTTAGCCTACAACTCTACTGTTTCGCCTTTCTTTGGGATTTGCAACTGGCGGAAACCGGCATCATGCAAGTGTCCCTTGAATGCCTCTTGCGCCAACGGCTCGCCATGCACAATAAACGTCTGTTTCACTTGTTTCGGATCGATGCTCTTGCTCAGATAATCCGTCATCTCCTTATAATCTCCATGTCCGGAGAAAGCCTCAATCTTGATAATTTCCGCTTTGATCTTATGATCCATACCGAAGATACTAATCCACTTCTTCGACGGATCTTGAATTCTTGCACCAAGCGAGGTCGGCGTACAGTATCCCACTATTAGAATCGTCGTACTCGGGTCAGCTATATGGTTGGCAACGTGGTGTTTAATTCTCCCAGCCTCCAACATGCCCGACGCAGCTATAATTATACTCGGTTCGTCGCTATGGTTGAGTTTCTTCGATTCGTTGATATCCTTGATATATGTCAGCGTATTGAATCCGAACGGGTCATCATCAAAGCGCAACACGTCTTGCACGCCTTCGTTCAAGTCAGACATATACATTCTGAATATCTCCGTCGCATTCACTGCCAGAGGCGAATCAACGTAAACAGGTATATGTGGTAGTCTGCCATCATTATACAAGTTATTCAGCACATACACAATCTCTTGTGTCCTGCCTACCGAGAACGACGGAATCAGCAGTTTGCCTTTCTTTCTTACACAAGTATTCTCCACTACCTCCAGCAACGTCTCTTCGGTTGCGTCTTCCGCTTCGTGCAGACGATCGCCATAGGTCGATTCGGTAATCAGGTAGTCGCATTGCGGAAATGCCATTGGTGAGGGCAATATATGGCTTTGCGGTCTTCCTATATCCCCCGTAAACGCGATGCGTTTCTTTATCAGATTCTTAGGCGCAGGCGCAAATGCCGACATATTCTCAATATACCATTTGTCTTTCTTTGTCGGCTTTTCCACATATCCCTCTTGTTCGGTTATTTCCAGGTTGCAAATCGCCGAACCGAGCATGTGTCCGGAGTTGGTGAACGTCAGCATGGTGTCGTCAAACAACCGGATCGGCCGATCATAGCTAACCGTCACAAAATGTTTCATCACGCCATCCACCTGTTTCAAATCATACAGCGGCTCAATCTTCGGCAGATGCTGTTTGTCCATCTTCTTGTTGTACCAGCGCACATCTTGTGCCTGTATATACGCTGTATCTGCCAGCACTATCGAGCACAAGTCGCGCGTCGCGGGCGTACTATATATATCCCCGCGAAAGCCCAATTTGTAGATATATGGCAACAATCCCGAGTGATCGATATGTGCATGACTGAGCACTACGCAGTCCAGCGTCTTCGGATCAAAGCCCAAATCGCGGTTCGCTGCATCCGTCTCCATACCTTTACCTTGGTACATGCCGCAATCCAGAAGGATTGTATGACCATTGTTCGTTGTAATGAGGTGTTTGCTGCCGGTAACCTCCTCAGCAGCACCTAAGAATTGTATTTTCATGGTATTATGTGTTAATTTTCTTTACACTGTACATTGTACACCTTACACCTACACCATACACTTTACACTGTACACCACACACTGATTTCACTACAAAAATCGTACCATAAACCAGAGCGGCACACCGTTTTGGCGTGCCGCTCACAGTTTTTACTTAATCTCTTGCCCCAGAGGCGTATATTCCTTGCCGTCATGCAAGATAATCAGTTGCCCGTCTCGCAAGATTTTCTTGCTTTCTCGTACAGCGTTAACCTGTTCTGTCCCGCTTGGTACAAACACTCCCCACGTCACATCATCCACATAGTATGTCACTGCACCATCACCACCGTTCGGACCATAGTAACGGAATGCCATATGGAACACATCCGCCATAGTCTCTGCAAACGGAGCAAGATCAACATAGAACGAATACCAAATCAAATTATCTTCACCTACTTTCGGGATAGCAAAACTCTCCGTCAGGTTCTGGAAGAAAGGTTCACCATCAACATCCGGATCAATATAATACACCTCAAACACCGTCTCACTCTCCTCATCCGGCAAGTACTCACCCATTACGCTGAATGTGAACGTCTTAATATCTGCATTCTTGTAATCCAGCGCCGGCGTCACAAGCCAAGTCTCCCATACTCCTGTCGTTTCTTTGGCATATTGGTAAGCCGTCGCTTTCGCGTACTTACCTTCACCGCGCACGGGAGAAGTCTTGCTCTCGTCAAATCCCCACCACGGACGCTCATCCATAGCGGCTACATTCTGCCAACCCTCTAAAACAAGCGTCTTGTTGTGGTCAACCGCATCAAAATGCTCTTCCAATTGAGTCAAGGGCTCACTTTCACCCCACGTGAACTGCGTCTTCCAGTCTATCGTTTCCTCACTTGCCTTCGTAGCCGTGCCGTTGAGTGTTACAACCACACTCTCCGCACCCTCCGAATAAATCGTCAGCGTGGATTGATACGTCCCCTCCGCCAACGGTTTGAACCGCACCGTCACCTCACTCGTGCCGTTCTTGGGCAACATCGAGCCGTCTATCACGAACGCCCCGTGCTCTGCCGGGCTGATATGCGCAATTCGCATATATATATAATCTGTACAGTTCTCGCTCGTCACACTCACTGTCTTCGTCGCCTCCTGCCCTACTACCGTCTCAAACTCCGACAATTCACTCGGCGTAACGCTTATCGTCGGCAACTTACTCGGATCGGTACAGGTTCCTTCCAATTTGATCGTCTGGTGCAATATCGAGTGCGCCTCATTGTCAATATTCAGGTAAGCAATATGCGAACCGGCTGCCGTTGGTGCATACGTGATCACAAGGTCGCATTCGCTCTGGTCTGCAGCCAGCGACGATGTGCTCAGACTGAACTGATCAGCATCAGTGTACGACAACTCAAACACAGTCGTACCACTCAGGTTACCCTGCTTGATATGCAGAGTCTGGAACGTAACGCTATTACCGATAGTCGTTTCAACCGGACTAAGTTTGCTCGGCAGAACATTGATATACGGCTCCTCATTCTCCGTCTGCACCAGACTGAATGCATCAAGTAACACCTGCGCATTCTTTGGTATCTTCAAGCGCACACGGAAATAAGTCGAATTAGCCGGCTTGGAAGTTGTCACGGTCAATTCCTCCCATTCGCTGCTCACTGCTGTAGCGATGGAACGTTGCAGCACATCCGCGTCATGCTGTTTCATCACTTCGGCATCACCGCTGCCTGCCGGCTCCCAATAGCAGTCCAAATCAACACTGCCCTCCGAAGGAAGGCTCTTCACTTTATAGTTAATCGTCAGTTGGAAGAGCGTTCCCGCGGCATAATCCGCATCGTTGAGCGTCACGCCTTGGTCAAGTGCGGCATTGGTGCTCGGCTTAACCGACATCGACACGTCACCATCCAACTTGTCATTCTCCTCAGCAGTAGCACTGCCTAACGGCAGGTTCCATTCATCAAACGAACAGCCGAACATAGCATTGCACGAATACTCCTCAAAGCTGCCATTACCTAACAGTTCAGCGCCTGCCGGCGGCACAGGTTTGTTAACTATAATCTCCTTCTCTGTCGCCTCGCCAATGGTCACTTTGTCGAACGAAAGACTGCCGGCCACGCTGATTGCAGGTGTTGGCACACTACTATCCTCCCACAACTCCTGCCAGTTGGTAGCAACACGTATCTCGTCAATAAGCATTCCCGTTGGCGTATTGCCGTTGGAGCACAGTGCGATACCTACCAGTTTCTCCGCATCGGCACTTGCCGTACTCGGGTTCGTACTACTCACCGCTACGGTCTGCTCATCCTTGGTAAGGTTGATATAGAGGTTTACAATGTCGTTCTTTTCCCCGTCAACAAAGGCATATTCGGCTACGACGAGATAAGTAGTACCGGTCTTCATTGGCGGCTGCAGCGGGTCGGTATTCGCCTGTATCATGCCCAGCGACAACAGAGCTGCACATACCAATAATAATACCTTTTTCATACGCGCATAGTATATTGTGTAATTCCCTTGCAAAATTACAAATTTTTGCTGACATTTGCAAATTTTTCAACAAAAAAACGCTATTTGAAAAGAAAAGTCACTTAAAATTTGCAAATATGGGATATTTTTTGTATCTTTGTAGGCTTATTTAATTACAAAGGGCTTTATTTGTTCGCTAATTAAGCAAATTTAACGAATACGAAGACTAACTATATGAAAAATTTTGTGGAAGAACTGCGCTGGAGAGGGATGCTACATGACATCATGCCCGGCACAGAGGAGCAACTAAACAAAGAGATGACCGTCGCCTATGTGGGTATCGACCCAACGGCTGACAGTCTGCATATTGGTCACTTGTGCGGCATCATGATGTTGCGTCACTTGCAGCAATGCGGGCACAAACCTATCGCCCTCATCGGAGGAGCAACGGGTATGATTGGTGACCCTTCCGGCAAATCCGCAGAGCGAAACCTGCTCACTGAAGAGGTGCTCAAGCACAACGTTGCCGCTATCCGTGCACAACTCGAGCATTTCCTCGACTTCAACTCCGACGCGCCGAACGCAGCCGAACTCGTCAACAACTACGAGTGGATGAAGGATTACACCTTCCTTGATTTCACGCGTAATATAGGCAAGCTCATCACCGTCAACTACATGATGGCGAAAGACTCCGTCAAGAAACGTTTCAACGGCGAGTACAGCCAGGGTATGAGCTTCACGGAGTTCACCTACCAACTCTTGCAGGGCTACGACTTCGTCTATCTGAACGAGCACAAGAACTGCAAACTCCAGATGGGTGGCAGCGACCAATGGGGCAACATCACCACAGGCACTGACCTGATTAAGAAGATCAGCGGCAACGAGGCGTACGCACTCACCTGCCCGCTTATCACCAAAGCCGATGGCGGAAAGTTCGGTAAGACCGAGTCCGGCAATGTGTGGCTCTCGAAGGACTACACCTCGCCCTACAAGTTCTACCAGTTCTGGCTCAACGTCAGCGACGATGACGCCAAGCGCTACATCAAGATATTCACCTCACTCGAGCGCGAAGAGATAGAAGCACTCATCGCTGAGCACGAGCAAGCGCCGCACTTGCGCACCTTGCAGAAACGTCTCGCAAAAGAAGTCACCATCCTCGTACACAGCGAGGAAGACTATAACGCTGCCGTCGAAGCCAGCAATATCCTCTTCGGCAACGCTACCGCCGAAACGTTACACCATCTTGATGAACAGACCTTCCTACAGGTCTTCGAGGGTGTAGAACGCTACGACATCAGCCTTGACGAACTCCGTGCTGGTATCCCGCCGCTCGATCTGCTCGCAGAGAAGACGCAGATCTTCCCCTCTAAAGGCGAAGCACGGAAGATGATTCTTGCCAACGGTTTCTCACTAAACAAGGAGAAACTCACCGACCCGCAGACGCCGCTGACCGATGCGGCTCTGCTGAACGGCAAGTACCTGCTCTTCCAGAAAGGTAAAAAGAACTACTATCTGGTAACTGCAAGATAATCTACTAATTAGAAATATTCAAATCTTTAAATTAAATAGATCTATGGCAAAGGAAAACACCCCGACCCCGCACATTGGGGCAAAGTATGGCGAAATCGCCAAGACAATGATTATGGCAGGCGACCCGCTGCGCGCTAAACTCATGGCTGAACGTTATCTGGAGAACCCTGTTCTGATCAATAACGTTCGCGGAATGCTCGGTTTCACCGGCACGTACAAAGGCAAACCCGTCACCGTTATGGGACACGGAATGGGTATAGCATCCATCGGTATCTACACTTACGAGCTCTTTAACTTCTACGATGTGGACACCATCATCCGCGTAGGTTCGTGCGGTGCACGTCAGGAGTACGTTAAACTCGGCGACATCATCATCGCTCAGGCATGCTGCACAGATAGCAACTATGCGCTGCAGTTCCATCTCCCGGGTGATTTCTCACCTATCGGCGATTTCCAACTCTGCCGTTTGGCTGCTGACGCTGCTGAAAAGTTTGGCTATCGCTACCACGTAGGTAATGTATTCTCTACCGACGCTTTCTATTGCGAAGACGACCGCAAAGTCAATTGGACGAAAATGGGCGTTCTCGCTGACGAGATGGAAGCTCCGGCTCTGTACATGAACGCCGCACGCGCAGGCAAGAAAGCCCTGTGTATCTGCACCGTAAGTGATCACCTCATCACCGGTGAGGCAACCTCTGCCGAAGAGCGCCAAACGACCTTCACCAAGATGATGGACGTCGCTTTCGATGTTGTTACTAACCTCAAATAATCTGATATCTGATTTCTGAATTCTAACAATATGGAAATCATCAAAACTCCGATAGAAGGACTACTTATCATTGAACCTCGGGTGTTTCAAGACGCCCGAGGGTTCTTTGAGGAGACCTACAACGAACAGCGTTACCGAGATGCAGGTATAGATGTACGCTTTGTACAGGATAACCTCTCAGCCTCATGCTACGGCGTGGTGCGCGGCTTGCATTTTCAACGTCCGCCGTATACGCAGGCTAAACTTGTGTCATGTATAGTCGGCTCGGTTCTGGACGTAGCAGTTGACCTGCGCAAAGACAGCCCGACATTCGGGCAGCATGTAGCGGTAGAGATCAATGACAAGAACCATCGTCAGTTCTTTATCCCCAAAGGGTTTGCACACGGGTTCAGCGTACTCAGCGAATATGCACTGTTCAGTTACAAGTGCGACGAGCTCTACCACCCCGAAGCTGACGGTGGTATCCTTCTCTCCGACCCTGAGCTGAACATCAATTGGCGCATACCTGCCGACAAACGTATCCTCTCGGAAAAGGATACAAAACACCCGCTCTTAAAAGATTTAGGCTATACTTTATGACTATCCTCATCACCGGTGCAAACGGACAATTAGGTAACGAGATGCGTATTCTCTCAGCCGTGCATCCCAAACACACGTACATATTTTCGGACGTAATTGTACCTGAGCAGAGTCCTGTAACTATCCATCCGCTGGATATAACCGACGAAGCAGCAGTCTGCGGCTTTGTAGGCGAGCATTGTGTTGATCTGATTGTCAATTGTGCTGCCTACACCAACGTTGACAAAGCCGAACAGGACGAAGCCACAGCACTGCGCATCAATGCAGACGCTGTAGCGAACCTCGCCCGCAGCGGCGCACGTGTTATTCACGTCAGCACGGATTACGTCTTCTCAGGCAATGAGCACCTGCCCTGCCGTGAGGATGATCCGGTTGCCCCGCGCACTGCATACGGACGCACCAAACTTGCCGGCGAGCAAGCCTTACTTGCCGAACAACCCGAAGCTATTATCTTCCGCACAGCGTGGCTATACTCCGAGTTCGGCAACAACTTCGTCAAGACGATGATTCGTCTTGGTCAAACCAAACAAGAGATCGGCGTCGTCTATGACCAGATCGGCACGCCTACATACGCCCTTGATCTCTCCAAAGCCATCTTTACCGCTATCGAATCCGCTACTGATACCAACGGCGCATTCAACCCAGATGGCTGGCATGCAGGCATCTATCACTTCACCAACGAAGGTGTATGCTCATGGTACGACTTCACACTTGCTATACACGAGATTTACAACATCATCCTTGCGCATAGCGCACAGCCCGCAGCCGAGCCTATACGCTGCAAGGTACGTCCGATCCTAAGCGAGGAGTATCAGTACCTCACTCCCCGTCCCCATTATTCGGTACTCAACAAAGCGAAGGTTCGTCAGACCTTCGGCATCACAATTCCACATTGGCGCGACTCACTCATTGCCTGCATGAGGAATATGCCACTGTAAGGAACACAACAAATCAGATTAAGGCGTATAGGCCAAATATTAACTAAGCTACAACCTACAAAGAGGGTGCATCAAAATTGACACACCCTCTTACTTTTCGTGCGCACGTATGCGCGTTATAAATATTTTATTGGAACGAAGCGCGGTTATCTACGATGTCGGCATTCTGCTCAAGGTTATTGATGAGCTGATACGGCAGCGAGTAACTTGTGCGGGCGTTGAGTGATGCGATCTCCGACTTGAGGTCGATCTCAGCATCAGTACGCTGAACGTCGGCAGGCACAAGAACTATCACGCCTTGGTTACCCTTGACAGGCTTCGACAACTCACCGGCTGCGGTAGCAAACGCTGTACCGATAGCAGCAGGCTCTACGCCCTCTGTACCGAAGCGGTAAGCATCTTCGCTCAGTTCGTCGATATGACGTACCTCGCTGCCCATGATCTCAGCAACCTCTTGCAGCGTCTTCGCACCGGCAATCTGCTTCTTGATATACTCGGCTTTCTTGCGGTTTACTGCTTCGTAACGCAGTGTAGCCTGTACGTCCTCAAAGTCACGGTACTCGCCGTCGTGCGTTGCGGTCAGTACAGCCACAATATACTTGTCGCCGCACTCGAACACATCACTAACCTGATCCTCCTTGGCATTGAATGCCCAGCGAACGATCGCACGGCTGGTCTTCAGATCAGCCACTTTGTTTGCCATCTTCTGCAGGTTATTGGCAGTCTCCACTTCCATCTGAGCCTCACCGGCAGCAGCACGGAATGCCTCTTCGTTCTGGTTTTCCACAACGAAACGGTTGGCTTCATTGTAGATAGCTGCATAGGTCTTGCTCGACGGAGTAACCTCGCGCTCGATGATAGCCAGTTTAACCTTCGGTGTAGCCTTCGTCAGACCCGTGATCTCAAACGTGCGATCCTCTACACCCAGATTTACTGTAAAGCGGCTGCCAACCTTGCCTGCAAATGCCGGCTCGGCAATGTTCTTCTGCAAGTCAGCCTCGGTAAACCAGCCATATTCAATATCTTCCTCACCCTCAGCGGTAGCAATGCCTTTGAGTTGTACGGAGTCGGGTGCGCTGTATCCACACTCGATGATACGTGCCATACGGAACGTACGGGTAGCCTCGTCGTAGTTGAGAGCCATAAAGTCGTTTTTCTTTGCGCCCTTGGCGAAAGCAAACTCCTTGTATGCCTCAGGAACAGTGTTCTGCGAATAACTGCGACCGTCATACATAACGTCGGAGTTGCTGTTCACAACCAGAGCCACCTCGTCGGTTGTGCGGAACTCTTCCTCGATAGCCTGCATAGCTTTCTCAGCGAGTTCGTAGTCAGCCTCGCTCGGTACGATCGGGAATGCGATATAAGCGATGTCTCGATTAGGAGTCTGCTTGAACATCGGTTTGCGCTCGTCGTAGATCTTACGGATATCACTCGTGCTAACCTTCACCAATGAGTCGGCTACGGTGTAGTACGGTTTCATAGCATAGTCCACGCTCACCTTCGTCTGCTTGGCTTGTGCGGCAAACTTGGCATCAAGATTGTTAGCGGTAAACAAGTGTTGGAGCAAACCGGTGTATTTCTCCTGCATAGCAGTCAGACGTACGGCATTCTCCCAGTACATCCAGTAGTTCTTAGCCTGCTTGAGGCTGGCTGCCTGCTCAGCATTGTCAGCATCCACCTCGATAGATGCAAGGAAATTGATCAGGAGGCTGTGATCAAACTGACCATTCTGACCTGCGAATGCACGACGTGAGGTAATGAGCTGATGAGGATGCTCACCGGCGCAGAGTTCGAACAACTCCTCGGACGTAATATCCAAGCCAATCTTCTCGCCCTGATCTTGCAGCGTATATTTGGCTACAAGCATCTGCCAAACCTGATTACGAATCTGCGCATGCATGTCTTCGTCAAAATCATTGCGACCTGACTCAATCTTATAGACCTCTGTCAGTTGCTCTACAGCGCTTTCGTACTCTGTGTAATGAATCTTCTGTCCTTCAATCTCTCCGACGTACTCGCGGCTCTTGTTGAAGTACGAGCTACTAGAGTTAAGAACGTCTCCCAAGATAAATGCAAGCATAGCCAGACCTACTATCACCAGCAGGAACACACCATGGTTGCGAATTCGTTGTAATGTTGCCATATTGTTAATTTAGTTTATTTATTTCGCGTAACTTAAACGCACCTATATGCAGGCGCACAAAAAGCGGTTGCAAAGATACGATTTTTTTTTGACATTTGCAAATAAATCGGCAATTATTTTCAAAATCGCTCAGCGTAGTTGTCAGACTATCGCTGCAGGCTGGAGTTTTTCGCGTATCTTGATGTATATTGTATTGCCTTTTTCTGCCTGTTCCGTAACGACGTAACCCATTCCGATGCCGACTTTTCTGTCGGGCAGCATAATGCCTGATGTCACGTTACCGATCTTATTGCCCTCGGCATCGCAGATGTCGTAGCCGTTACGCGGGATAGCGCGCTCCAAGCACTCAAAGTGCACGAGTTTGCGCTTTACGCCTTCGGCTTTTTGCTTAAGCAGGAACTCCTTGTCAATAAAGTCCTTGGCATTGAGTTTGGTAATCCAACCGAGTCCTGCCTCCAGCGGCGAGGTGGTGTCGTCAATATCGTGTCCATAGAGGCAATACCACTTCTCCAGCCGCAGCGAGTCACGTGCGCCCAGACCGATAGGTGCCACGCCAAAGGGTTTGCCAACTTCGAAGATGGCGTCCCAAATCTGCATAGCGTACTCTTTTGGGAAATACAACTCAAATCCTCCTGCGCCGGTATAGCCGGTGTTGCTGAGGATAACGCCCTGTACACCGGCAAACGACCACTCACGGAAGGCGTAGTACGGGATAGCACTCAGGTCGGCATCGGTGAGCAGTTGCAGCATCTCCGTGGCTTTCGGCCCTTGCACTGCGAGTTGGGCGTATTTGTCCGACGCATTCTCTAAGCTAACGCCGAAAGTGTTATGCTCATTTACCCAAGCCCAATCCTTGTCAATGTTGCCGGCATTGACTACCATCAGGTATTTCGTAGTCGAATACTTGTAGATGATCAAGTCATCGACAATGCCGCCTTTGCCGTTCGGCATGCAGGTGTATTGCGCCTTGCCGGCATCGAGTTTGCTCACATCGTTGGTAGTGATGTACTGTAGGAAATCCAATGCTTTCTCGCCTTTGACCCAGAACTCGCCCATGTGGCTAACGTCAAATACGCCCACACCGGTGCGAACGATCATGTGTTCCTGGTTGATGCCTGTCGGGTACTGAATAGGCATATTAAATCCGGCAAACTCTGCCATCTTTGCTCCGAGTGCGATGTGCACGTCGGTATAAGGAGTGTTCTTCATATTTGTGAATTTAATTTATTTAGCAGATTTAATGATTTGCAGAACAACCTCGCAGGCCTTCTGCATACTTTGTACAGGCAAATACTCGTACCGGCTGTGGAAGTTCTCGCCTCCGGCGAAGATGTTCGGGCAGGGCAGTCCTTCGAACGAGAGCCGTGCTCCGTCTGTGCCACCGCGGATAGGTTTGACGATAGGTGTTACGCCTACAGCGAGCATTGCCTCTTTGGCGAGGTCGATAATATGCATTACGGGCTCTATCTTCTCGCGCATATTATAGTACTGATCACGCATCTCGATCTCTGCGGTGCCCTCGCCGTACTCGCGGTTGACTTTGCGGACGAGATGTTCAAGTTCGCGTTTGCGGCTCTCGAAGCGTGCGCGGTCATGATCACGGATGATATAACTCAGCGTCGTCTCTTCGACTGTGCCGTTCATGCCGATCAAGTGATAGAATCCCTCATAACCTTGCGTGTGCTCGGGCGTCTCCCAACGCGGAAGCATTACTGCCAGCTGATAGGCTATACGCATCGAGTTCTGCATCTTGTGGTAGGCACTACCCGGGTGCACATTCACACCGTGCACGTGGATCTTGCAGTAGGCAGCGTTGAAGTTCTCAAACTCCAGCTCACCTATTGCGCCTCCGTCCATCGTGTAAGCGAAGTCACAGCCAAACGCCTTGACATCAAAGTGGTCTGCACCCTGCCCTATCTCTTCGTCGGGTGTAAAGCCTACGCGCACCTTGCCGTGCTCAATCTCGGGGTGCTGTATCAGGTACTCCATCGCCGTAACGATCTCTGCTATACCGGCTTTGTCGTCCGCGCCAAGCAGCGTTTTGCCGTTGGTGACAATCAGATCCTGCCCCACGTAATGCAACAACTCGGGATACTTGGCAGTTTCCATAACAATGCCTTCGCTCAGTTCGATGTCCTTACCATCATAATCTTTTACGATACGCGGCTTCACATGTTTGCCGCTGGCGTCAGGCGATGTATCCATATGCGCAATAAACCCGACAACAGGCGGCTGATTGCTGACTGCTGATTGCTGACTGCTGACTGCTGACTGCTGATTGCTTGGCAATGTCGCCATGATATACCCGTTGCTATCAAGGCTGACGTCTTGCATACCTATCTCACGCAGTTCGTCGGCGAGGTAGCGCGCAAACTCCATCTGACCTGGGGTAGAAGGCGTGAGGTTCGTGTTCTCGTCACTCGTTGTGCAGAATGACACATATTTCAAAAACCGATCAACTATATTCATTTTGCATTTTTAATTTTTCATTATTAATTTACAAAACAATATTCATCCCTTGAATGTTGTTTTGTTCGAACGCGAGGATATTGTCCGCGACATTCTCGCACATGGCTATGCGCCCTTCCCACGTGCCTGTACCGGTGTGCGGTGAGAGCACTACGTTCGGCAGGGTGAGCAGTTCGGGCGAGATCTGTGGTTCGTGTTCATAGACATCCATCGCTGCGCCGGCAATAATGCCTGATTTGAGTGCTTCGACCAGCGCTTGTTCATCCACGTGCGCGCCACGTGCGGTATTGATAAGGTACGCACTGCGCTTCATCATTCCCAGTTCCTGTTTGCCGATGATATGCTTTACTTCGGGCGTGAAAGGCAAGTTGAGCGAAACGTAGTCGCTGTCTTGCAGCAGTGTGCCGAAATCCACGTAACGTGCATTGTACTTCGCTTCGATCTCCTCCGGCAGTCGGTGGCGGTTGTGGTAGAGAATCTGCATGCCGCTTGCTACGGCTCGCCGCGCCAAAGCTTGTCCGATGCGTCCCAAACCGATGATGCCTAAGGTCTTACCGTAAAGCGAGTGACTGAGGTTGTTCATTACCGCCATCGGCTGGCACGTGCCATTGCGCAATGCGCGGTCGAACTCCGACACACGTCGTGCTACGCATATCATCAGCGCGAACGCTAATTCGGCTGTCGGCTCAATCACCGGTTGCGGGGTGTTGGTCACACGGATTCCGCGTGCCTTGCATGCCTCGAGGTCGATATTGTTGAAGCCCGCACCGAAGTTGGCTATCAGCCTGAGGTTCGGCGCTGAGGCAATCATCTCAGCCGTAACGGGTTTGTCAAAGGTGCTGACGAGTATATCTGCCTCGCTTAGAGGTGCATACAGGCTGTGCGCACTCAGGCGCGTCAAACCCTCTTTCGGCAATTCGGTGGTGAAAGCAATGCGCATATTACTCAACCTTTACTGTATCAATCGGTATAGCTGTGCTCTCAATCGGCAACATCAGCGAATCAACAGGGGACGCAAGGCTATCCAACATCAGGCTATCCACAGCCAGTGTATCGGGTGGAATTGGCAGACGTTTCTCCAGTAGTGCTATTGTTCCGTCGGTCGAAGCCACCACTACCGATGAGTCGGATAGTGTACAAGGCGTGGTGAGCAGGCTGTTGCCGAGTTTGTGCTGCCAGAGTGTGTCGCCGGTCAGCGCGTCAAGCGCAAGCACCAAGCCGTTCTTGGTTGTGGCAAACAGTGTATTGCCGTCCACCATCAGTTGCGTGGCAGCTATATCTTTGCCGTAACCCATATCTGTTGCCCAGAGCACGGTATCCACATTCAGGTTGATAGCGAAGATCGTATCTTGGGTTGTCTTGGCGTACAGGATGTTGTTGTTCATTCCTATTGACTCGCGCACTTTCCAGCGGTCGCTACGACGAACCACCCTACCCGAGTCAGCATTCAACGCAGTCAGATAACCGTCAGAGGCAGAGAAATACACGCGCTGATCATCTGCACAGGGTGTAACCATTGCCGGCGACTGACGGTAATCCGTCGAGTCGTTGCTCCAACGCCACAGCAGTTTGCCTTTGCGTTTGTCGAAGGCGTAGAAGTTGCCGTCGTACGCGCCGACATAGATCTTGTTCTTGTAAATCAGCGGTTTGGCGATGCAATAGTTACCGAATCCGCGGTACGTCCATACAGGCGCGCCGGTCATCAGTTTGAATGCGTAGAAGCAACTGTCTGAACTGCCGACATAGACTGTTTGTCCGTCGATGGCGAGTGACCCGGTTATCGGTTTGCCTAACTGATTACGCCACAGGATCTTGCCGTTCTCAACCGAGACGCAGTAGAGCGTACCGTTGGTGCTGGCAAATACACAGCGTCCGTCTTTCACGGCAGCCGAACCGACAATGCGTCCGGTTGTCTTGTAGCGCCACAGGATGCGACCGTTGGTCTGGTCGAAAGCGTAGAATGTGCCGTTGTCGTCGCCTATATAGATTCGTCCGTACATCTCTACGGGCGCAGCATAGAAACTTGCCGACATCTTCCTCTCCCACACGCGTACCACCAGCGAGTCGCTGTCGTTAACGGCGTAGGATGGCAGCAGAGTGCTGTCTATCTCCGGGAACTGGCGCTGCATGAGCGGCAGACGCAGCCACTCTTTGGTGGTAGCCTCGCCGGCGCGCAGTACTACCTGCGCATCATCGCCTTCACGCCGGATTGATATAGCACGTTCGCTGAAGATAATATTCCCGTTGCCCACCTCTACCAGCGTGTAGCCTGTCTTGCCGTTGTCGTCGGGCAATGCCGAACGGCACACAACATTGTCGATACCACCGACCATGAGATGTTCGTTCTCGTGATGATGCCCGCTGATGATCACCTGCGTATTGTACTGCTGCAAGATGTTCGCCAGATCGAACCAGTTATCCACTTCATCTTTTTGGGGCGGGATATGCGTGAGCACGAACGTGGGCTGTGTACCAAGCGAGTCGAGCCACTGACGCAGCCACAGGGTGTCTTGCGGAGCAAAGTGTCCGTCACCCGGGTGCATGATCGGCGCGTCGTTGAGTCCGAACAGCAGCAGACCGTCACGATTCTGCATAAACCTAACATCGTCGGTTACGACCTTCAGATCGCGCAGTGCGGATGGGCTATACCTCGTCTCGTGGTTACCAGTTGTAACAAAATACGGCAACTCGGTGGATTGCAGCAGTCTGCGAACATGCACCAAGGCGAGCGAGTCGCCCTTGTCGGTCATATCGCCGGCGTGCAGAATGAAGTCCACCTGTTGACTACGCAGGTCTTCCGTGCACAAGGTCATCGCCTGCAAAGCTTCTCCGGGCACTTCGCGCGGAACGAGCAGTACGGTGTCACGATGCGTCAGGCTATCGACTGTCTGAATGGTGTCATAAACAATTTCCGGCGCAAGGATGTGCGTGTCGCTCAACACGGCAAAACGCGTCGTTGCCGACATGCTTAGAGATAACAAACAGGTTGCAAGTAAGTAAAGTTTTCTCATTCCAATAACATATCAAATTGTTTCTTGAACTCGCTCAAGTACGGGTTTTGTTCGAGTAGCACGCGGTACTTCTCTTCCGAGGTGTAGGCGCGTCGGGGTGCCATGTTTTCCGCTACGACTGTTTGCAGCAGCAGTCGGTCGTTCTGTAAGGCGTCGCGCAGGATCGAAAGGATCTGCCGGCTGAACTTTTTGAACTCCTCTTCCTGCCAGGGGTTGACGAAAGTCACTTGGGCTGTGTGGTCGTCGATGAGTTGCGGACGATGGGCATCGAGCATCGCCACAAGGCGCTGTTCACGTTTGAACGTCGCTTTTAGACCAACCCACGCGCCGCTAAGTTGGTCTGCTGTAAAAGGGTTATTGCGCTGAGCTGTTGGAGCGCTATCGCTGTTTGACTGCTGCGCTGTTGGAGCGCTGTCGCTGTTTGAACGCTGCGCTGTTGACGGCTGGCTGCCAATTGTCGGGATCGTCGGCAAGTTCGGAATGTTAGGCATCTGCGGTGCAGCTTGTGCCGGTTGTGCCGGCTTTGGCTGCGGAGCAGGTTGAGCGGCAGGTTTGGGCTGCGGAGCAGGTTGAGCGGCAGGTTTGGGCTGCAGTGTAGCACTTGGCGCAGCTATTGGCTGACTGCTGACTGCTGCCGGCTGATTTACTGCAGATATTTGTGCCAGACGAATCAGCATCAACTCTACCGTCAATCGTTTGTTCTTTGAGGTGCGGTAAGCTGTTTCGGCATCAACGATGATGTTCAGCGCCTTGAAGATCCAAACAGCAGGTGTGTAGGCTGCCTGTTGTTTGTAGCGTTGGCGGATAGCGTCGCTGGTTTCGATGAGCTGGATTGTTGCCGCGTCGTGCGAAACGAGTACATCACGCAGGTGCTTGGCTAAGCCGCTTACGAAATTGCCGGCATCAAAGCCTTTGTTGAGCACCTCGTTGAGTAGGAGCAATGCGCCTTTGACGTCACCTTTGAGCGACATATCTGTCAAGCGGAAGTAATACTCTGTGTCGAGTACGTTCAGTACCTCGATGGCGCGCTCGTAAGTGATGGCATCACCGCAGAATGCTACGAGCTGGTCGAATATACTGAGTGCGTCACGCATTCCGCCGTCGGCTTTCTGTGCCACGACGTTCAGCGCGTCTTCGGTGGCGGAGATGCCTTCTTGCTGTGCGACGTATTGCAGGTGATGAATGATATCCGCTACCGTGATGCGCTGGAAGTCATAGACTTGGCAGCGGCTCAGGATAGTCGGCAGCACTTTGTGCTTTTCGGTAGTAGCAAGGATGAAGATTGCGTACGAAGGTGGTTCTTCGAGGGTCTTGAGCAGAGCATTGAACGCACCGGCAGAGAGCATGTGTACCTCGTCGATGATATACACGCTGTACTTGCCGATCTGCGGCGGGATGCGCACCTGGTCAATCAGGTTACGGATATCCTCCACCGAGTTGTTCGACGCTGCGTCGAGTTCGTGGATGTTAAACGACCGCTGCTCGTTGAACGCCGAGCACGACTCGCATTGGTTGCAAGCATCGTGCGATGCTGTCGGGTTCAGGCAGTTGATGGTCTTGGCAAAGATTCGCGCACAGGTCGTCTTGCCTACGCCTCGAGGACCGCAGAACAGGTAGGCATGAGCCAACTTGCCTTGTCGAATAGAGTTACGCAAGGTTTCAGTCAGCGCATGTTGCCCGACTACGCTCTCAAAAGTGCTTGGTCTGTACTTCCGTGCGGAAACGATATATCTGTTATTTTCCATATGCACACTAGGTTGTCCCCGGTGAAGCGGGGAAAACCGCCACGGGGAAAGGGGCATACCCTTTGCGCTTGCAAAGATACAAAAAATAATTCAAATTTGCAAATTTTTGAGGGAATATTTCAAAAAAATGTGTAAACATTTGCAAATGTCAAATATTTTTACTATCTTTGTACCCGAATAACGTGGCTTTGACGAAAAGTTAACCCTACATATTAACTCTAAAACTTCAACTGTATGAAAAAACTCAACATCATGGCTACCATCAAGGATGGTATTGCAATCGGAATGATTAACTTCCTGAGTCTGCTTCTGACCACGATTCTGTACTTTCTCACGGTTTGGATTCCGTATCTGAACGTAGGTACAACGATTGCCTTTTCGTCTCTTGCGGCTGAGCTTGCCAAAGGCAAAGTGATCAACCCGCTGTTCATCTTCGATGCCAAGTACCGCAAGAACATGGGCGAGTTCTTTATCCTCTTTGCTCTCATGAGCGGTGGTATCAGTGCCGGCTTTGCTTTCGGTATTATTCCGGGCATCGTTATCGCTATTGCTTGGGATTTAGCTATCGTGCTCTTCGTTGACAAAGAGTTGTCGGCTCTTGATGCACTCCGCGAGTCGAACCGCTTGACGTACGGCAACAAATGGCGCATATTCGGCATTACGTTCCTCTTTGGGCTCGCAGTGATTGTCATTATAGCTATCATCAACGTTATCTTCGGCATCGGCGATGTTCGTTGGCTTGAGGCTATCGGTGACATCATCATTGTTGCAATAGCTCTCTGCGTTGTTCCCGTTGCCTGTGGTATTGATGCATCGATCTACAAACAGCTCTCTTCCGGCGAGCTCCTCGGCGAAGAGCCTGCTGCCCCTGCACCCGCTGCTGCTCCCGCTCCCGAAGCACCGAAGGCTGAAGCTCCCAAGGCTGAGTAAATTCGGTAAGACGGAAATCAAGAGGGCACGTCAAAATGACGCGCCCTCTTTTTGGCGTTAATACACTACACGGAGTTTCACGGATTTACACGGAGCACTGAGGATTTATACGGAGCATTGCGGACTTAGACGGAAGGTGTAAGATGTGATTGTGCTTTTAGGATCTTCTCGCGTTCGATGGCTTGAATGAAGTTGTCGAGTTTGACGAATTGTTTGCGTTGAAGTTTCATAGAGTTGGGATCCTTGTGCTTTTCGAAAGGCGCTTCGGGATCGGGGCGATTGAACTGGGCGTAGAACCGGCGTGTGTAATCGGTTAAAAGCTCGCGGAGAGCAAGGATGTGCGTGCGTTCAGCGTGCGTGAGGGCGGCGAGTTCGTCGTCGGTGTAGTTTGCGGAGTTCTTTATCTCCGTAGCGCGATCTTTGGTGACCTTGAAGAGGTTGATGTTGGCGAGCTCTGCGCCTTTAGGCGGGTTGCGCTTGTAGTCACGCGGATTGACAATCGTGTAGGCCTCTTGTGCACCCGATTTGAGTACTTTTCCGTTTGGTGCGCGATACTTCTTACGGCGCATAATAATTTTGCTGTCTTTGGCAAATTCGCCACGCATTTCGTCGATGGCGATGTTCAATTTAACTGTTGACATAGTTTGGTACGGATTTTGTTGGTTAAATTATGCTTTAATCAGCCAAACTTGGCTGATACTCTGATTGTTATCTTGGAGAGACATTAGCCTAATATCCCTCAAATTACGCAGTTATCACCCTGTAATCACCCCGTAATCACCCGGTTGAATCTTGACGCGCGGTGAAGAGAAAACCGATGCGTGATCGGTTATGGGTGGAGATATGTGTGATCGCCCATTTTTCTCTCGGTCGGCTTGGCTCCCCGCCAGCCTTCCCTTTTCGGATTGCCAAGTCAAGACAATCCTCCATGTCGATGCATGGCGGCTCTGGGGAGCCGATGTTCGGATAGTATCCGAACGCAACAGACATAGTGCACCGTGAGATTAGTATTACGGGTGCAAAGGTACAAAAAATAATTGAGATTTGCAAATTTTTGGGGAGGAAATTGTTAAGAGGGGAGCGAAATATTTGAAAAATGCGAACCGTTGCTGTAGTTGCAATGGTTCGCATTTTGGGGTGTATAGCCATGAATGGCGACAGGTCAATCCCTCGCGCAAACATGCGCGAGAAATGCACAATATATTATTTCACCTCTTGGCCTTGTATGGTGTAGGTCTTATCCCCACGAAGGATGAAGAGTTGACCGTTGCGGAGGAGTTTAACAGGCTTCGTATCAACCCTTGTATTATCCACGGCAGTAGCGATACCGCTTTCGGTGGTTGTGAACGAACCTTCCTTGGTGTCGAGGACTTCGCCTTGCGCGTCTTTTGCTGTTACGGAGTAACTGTACTCACTATCACTGTCAAGACCGGATATAGTGAACGTGAAGCCTGCAATCTGTCCATCTGTCTGTGCGCGGCTCGGTGCAGCATAAACGATGTTTGTCAACTGACCTTGGGCATTGAAAGTTAAAGTGCAGATAACGTTACCGTTCTTGTCCTTGATGGTCAGTTCATAAATAGCAGCATTCTCCACAGCCGGCCACGAGATATTGGCGGTAGTGTCCGAAGTTGCAATATTTATTTCATCATCTATTAACGTTGTCGCTGTTGCTTCTAACGGGCGAACATCAAATAATCCCCATGTAGAATGCCTCTTATAGCTGTTCAAATAGTCTGCCGATACATAAACGATAGTACTATGTTCTAAGCCGTATAGCGCATTCGGTCTGATTGTAGGCGGATATATGTGGTCACATATAATTGTTCTTACAGACGAACAATTGTAGAATGCGTTTTCTTCCAACTTATTTACTGAAGAGCCGAGTACAATGTGTGTCAAATCTGCGAACTCAGCAAACGCACTGTTGCCGATAACCGTAACCTCATTACCGATTTTCAGAGATTTGATGAAGTTTCCATAGGTATAATGGTCTGCCAAAGAGCCGTTTCCTGTGATGATCAAAGACATATCAGATGGATCAAACGTCCATCTGAGAGCATTATAAGTTCCGCAAATGCCTGATAATTGGTAATCGAACAGGGCTTCGAGTTCAATATCTTTTGTCACTTCAATGTAACGAATATAGTCTTCGTCTCCGTCACCCCATTTCGTGAACTGGTAGCCTTGTACAGGAACAGCTTTAACCGTAACAGTCGTGAGGTACTCATATTCTCCAGTTCCGGTGATATATCCTTGCTCCGGATTACAGATGCCGCTAATAGTATATGTGTTCGGCGCGAAGATGGCTGTTAGGTTCATGGCTTCGTTCAAAATGATCGTACGAGGATTATCGGTATTGTCATCAGACCATTTCACAAAGTGATAGCCGTAATTAGCTTCTGCAGAAATAGTAAGTTCTGTCCCAATAGGATATTTTCCACTACCGGAGACTTTACCATACATCTCGTCGCAAGAAACTGTGAGTTCTACTTCTACAGTATTATCAGTCCACCGATACAACTTAGGATCACTCCAGCTAAGATTGACCATTTTGCAGACTTCACCATGCCAACTTTCGTCTTCCCAGATTTGACCAAATACAAACTCTGGCAATGGTTCCCACGTGTCAGCCTCTTTGTTGTATTTTTCAATCTGCTTATCCCACGAACCTGTACCGCGAATCTTGAAAGTGTGCGGAGACATTATTGATGCAGGGTCGAACTCTTTCACCCCACCAAGGAGAAAACCATGCTCATCATAGTGACACTCCAGTGGGGTGCCTCGCCAATTATCGAAACTACCGATGATTTCAATAGTTTCCGGGGCATTCTCACGAGGAACACCTACCATAAAACTAAGATCATCTCTGAAAGATCGTCACCGGACGAAGCATTTCTTGGAACAACGTCGTTTGACGCAAACACGCTTACGCTCATGAGCGCAACTGCTAAGATTGAATAGAATGTCTTCATAATTAAAAAGATTAAAAATGGTTAAACAATAGCGGTATAATAAATTATGGGATTGTTAACTATACATGCACATAATAAAGACGTGAGGCTTGTTAGCTTCAATCTGGAATCTTGAGGAATCTCGACAACCTTTATTAGACCAAACATCTACCGAACAAGGCTCACGTCGCAACGTGAGCATAAAGCCTTGTTCTTGGTCTAATAAATCTTAAAAGTGTCGAGTTTTCAAGATTCCAAGTTTTAGCTGAATGCTTTATTTTGGCGCACACTGCGCCTGTATGTCAGTTGCTTGCTTTGTTATCCGCAAGCGGGGATGTATTATTTGTCGTCGTAGTGACCATAAGCGGTCAAAACATCAACATATACTTCTTGCTCATATATACGATAAACTAAACGGTGCTTCTTTGTTATCTGACGACTCCAGCGACCTTCAGGTTTTCCCTTCAAAGGTTCAGGATGACCTGTTCCGGTTTTGGGATGATCTGCCAGTTCGTTCAACAACTTAAGTGCCTTCTGAAATGCAGCCGGCTCGCTTCTCTTTAACTTACGCAAGTCTTCTTCCGCGCGTGTCGAATAAACGATAGCAAACATACTCAAAGAGAATTAAGCCAGGCATTCATTTCAGCCTTGTCCGTAAAACGAGTTCCTTTTCCTTCGGCAATCTCGCGCTCTGCCTCGTCTACGCGTGCAAAGAACTCCTCCTTCGACATCAACGTAGGATCAGCCTGCATCTTTTTTGCCAAATTACGCACGTACTTGACAACCTTGTCAAGCATCCCTTCATCTTCTGCTATGATGCCAAGATTCCTATATAATTCCGCATTCAGTTGTAAAGCATCCATAATTGCCTCCTTTCGGTTAGATTTTTGTTTTCGCCTGCAAAGATACAAAAAAATATTGAAAAATGCAAATAATTGGTGGGAAAATTTGCAAATGTCAAAAAAAATGTATATCTTTGTGGCGGATTAGGTCAACAAGGATATTTTTTTTAGTCAACAATTAAAGACAATTAAAGACAATTATTAGGATATGAAGATTGAGAATCAGAAAGTAGCGACGCTTGTCTATGAGATGTTTCTTGTGGATGAGAACGGAAAGGAAGAAGTGGCAGAGCGTGCGACGATGGAGCAGCCGCTGATCTATTGCCACGGTGAGGGAATGATGCTGCCGGCGTTTGAACAGGCGATGGTCGGCAAGGATGTGGATGAGGCGTTTGACTTCGTTATCACACCCGATCAGGCGTACGGCGACTATGACGAGGAAGGTGTACGCGAGCTGGACAAGAAGTTGTTCTACAACGGCGATGAGGAGTTTGACTCGGAGCGCGTATATGAAGGCGCTATCGTGCCGATGACCACCAGCGATGGGCAGATCATCAATGCGCAGGTTGTGGAGATAACCAACGACAAAGTGACCATCGATTTGAACCATCCTCTGGCAGGCGAGACGTTGCACTTTGTGGGAAAAGTGGTTGATGTGCGCGACGTGACGCCGGGAGAGTTGAAAGCGTTACACAAGCGCGGTCACTGCGGTCGCTGCAAAGGGGATTGCAACGACTGCGATAGTGACTGCGGCGGATGCCATTAAAGAATGGTTATGCGTTTTTGGGGTTGGCGGTAAATGGGGTTGATCTGACCGTCCATGGCGCGGATGTAGGAGCAGACGGCTTCGACATCGTTGAGGGGTTCGCCTTGCAGAGGCAGAACATGCATCTTGGCGAACGTACCCGACGCGCCGGAGTTGGCAATGATATAGCTCTGCCCGCCAATGGTATAGGTGGCATCGGGATTAACAGGTTGCCATGTGCCGCTTTGCTCGAAGGGCAGTTTGCCTTGTTCGCCTTCATCTGGAACGAAGACCTCAGCCTTAACGATGCGGCGGGTAGAACCTACAGAGTCAAACATTCTGTTTTCATCCCAGATAACCGAAGTCGGGATGCGCGGATTGACCGTATAACGCAGTCCTGAAACGTGGAGGAAATCGCCGTTCTCGAGTGGCAGAGCGGTTACGCCGACCTCGAGTGCGTCAAGGAGTTGCTGACCTGTGCATTCGACAACGCGCATGGAGTTGTTGAACGGCCACACGCTGACGATGTCGCCGTAGGTGATGGTTTCCTTATACAATCCGGCACGAAGACCTCCGCCGTTGCAAACGCCGATGTTGGCGCCGGTAGTGAAGCGTGCCACATCCGCCATGAAGTCCCCGAGGTTCGTCTCTTGCTTGCGCACGAGGCGATTGTTTTTGTTATCGCGGTCGGCGAGCGCAAAAGCCGATGTGCCAACGGGTGCATTGACCTTGGCTTCGAGTTCGTGTTGCACAGCCTGGATAGTATCCCACACGGTTTGGTTGATAGTTTTACAATCGCAAGCAGGCAGAAGTTCGTTGATCAGGCGATTGTCTTTGTCGATAGTCAGACGACCTATGTAGGCGAACTTTGTGGCAGTGGAAGCGAGAATAACGCTATCGCCACGGTCGTTGGCGAGTTTCTCGTTCAGAAGGTGATGCGCGTGACCGTCAAGAACGATATCAATACCGTGGGTAGCGGCAATCAATTCGCGCGAATAGGCGACTTCGGGATCATCGCCGAGGTGCGAGAGGACTATGATGATCTCGGCGCCTTCGCCACGTGCGGCATCTACCGCCTGTTGAACGCACTGGTAGGTATCCGTAGCGTGGAAATCGTAGAGCAGATTGCCTTCGTCGTCAATGAAGTAGGTCGGCGTGGATGAACGGAAGGTCGATGGCGTAGCCACACCAACAAAACCGACTTTGGTGCTACCGTACTTCTTTACCTCATAGCCCGGGAAGAGATCACTTTCGCCATCCGGAGTGATGCGCGAGAAGTTGCAGCAGAGCATTTTGCCGGTAAGTTGCTGCGAGAGGTGCTCCATATGCGAATCCGAATAGTCGAACTCGTGGTGGCCGACCGTGAGGTAGTCGTAGCCGACGGCGTTCATGATGCGCACAATGGCTTCACCGCTAGTAAGACTGCCGACGGTATTGCCTTGGGCAAAATCGCCGCTGCTGACGATGGTGACGTAGGGCGTCTGCTGACGTTCGAGGTCACGCTGACCGGCAAGTTTGGCATAGCCCTCCACGGCACAGTGGACGTCGTTCTCGTAGAGGATGACGATAGGCTCGGTGCGTTGGCAGGCAGCCAGGAACAGGACTACAAAAAGAGGGAGGAAATATCGTTTCATACAATGATTATTTATAGGTCAACTATTAAAGACTATTAAAAACTATTATTATGTTGAATGCAGAGGACGGTGTTGGGAGCGGAGCCAGTGCTTGTAATTGAGTTGGAGTTGCGCCATGACTTGGGGCGAGATGAAGGTGTCGCACAACCGTTGCCAGATATACTCCACGGCAGCGGGCGAGGGATGAACGAGGTCGTCGGCGTAGAAACGGTAGTCACGGAGTTCGTCGAGGACAATCTCGTAAGCGGGGAAGTAGGTCACCTGTTCGGGGAACTCCTGTTGCAAGCGGTCGATAGCCATGAGCAGCACCGCTTTGCTGAGTTGGTTCTGATGCATTCCGTCGCGCTGATGGCGGATAGGGCTGACGGTGAACACCCAGTGTTTGTCGGGCATCGTGCGGATGAGCGGTCGCCAAGCGGTAAGAATCTCTTCCACGCTGAGCCGTTCGCGTGTGAACTCGCGTTCAGGGAGTTTGTGGCAGTTGGCTACAACCTGATTGTTGCGGTAATAGACGTAGGCAGTACCGAAGGTGACGAAGACTGTATCTGCCTGTGCAAGAGCAAGATGCAAGGCAGCCAGCGACTCCAGACAACGGCGTAACACCTGTTCGCTATCCGTGCCCGAGAACGAGCCGTGGTGAGACATTGAGTGAAAGAGACCATCATGTTCCACGAGTTCGACCCGCATATCACCGTTGAGCGACTGCACGATACTGAGCGGGTT
>JAEEGJ010008432.1_pt1 | contig 28401 bp, 21 predicted proteins | sample 8958761 | NCBI WGS metagenome assembly JAEEGJ01 (sample SAMN16246546, study PRJNA631951) | gut metagenome | biome: gut microbiome; feature: rumen; material: RS-attached | host: Bos | place: Iran: Karaj | collected 2018-10
TTCTCGTTCTCGAAAGTGTCCTCGAAGAATATCACGTCGCCAGGAACGAAGTCACTCTTGGCGTAGGTGGCCTGTGTGTTCTGCTGGGCCAACGCGGAATAAGACAATGCGACACAAGACACGATGACCGATAAAACAGAAATTGCTTTTTTCATTTTCAGTTCAATTAGTAGTGTTACGATTAAGTGTTGCAAATGATATGTTTCGCGAATATAGCTTATTATTAGTGTTATATTCACCATCCTTTCAGATAGTTTTATGTCAAGAATACTCGCGACCTTTCAAAATAGTCTACTCTTAATCGTTTGATAATACGATTCATTTAAGTATATTTGAACAATCCAATACAAAATATTTGAGTTATGATTAAGCTGTCCCGAATCCTGTCTTTGACACTCCCGCTTCTTTTTGTCATTTGCGCCTGTTCCTCCAAAGAGGAAATGCCGGACAAACCGTCGACTCCAACAGATGTGAAGGTCACGGGAGTCTCTTTAAGCCAGGTATCATTATCCCTCTCCATTGACGAGACGTTTAAGCTTGAAGCCATATTGTCACCTGCTAACGCGACTGATAAAAGTGTCACTTGGTCCAGCTCTGACCCCAGCGTGGTCACTGTCTCAAACGGGATGATCAAGGGCTTGAAACTTGGCACAGCCACCATCACAGTAACGGCTGGAGGCAAAACAGCCACCTGCGCAGTCTCGGTAGTGAAGGAAGGCTTCCCCGAAGGACTATTGCCTCCGGATAATGAGATTTGGTACATTACTTCCGATAAAAAGCCGCTGAATAAAATAGAACGTCAAGGGTCAAATATACCCCAATTCAACAATTATAAAAATGGATATGGAGTGATCCATTACAACGGTACCATCACACAGTTTGATTATATTTCCATAGACAAATCGGAATGTGATAGAGTGACCGGACTGCTTCTCCCTGATTGTGTTGAGACGATTGGAAGCTGGGCTTTTGAGCATCCATACAATATCAAGGAATTCAGGGTGCCGGCCAAATTGAATACTATCAAATGTTCTTTAGCATCTTGTCCCACATTGGAGAAGTTTACCGGCAATAATGTTTCTAAGGACGGGCGATGTATCATCTTCGGCGAATCACTAGCCGCTTTCGCCTCTGGGGGGATTGATTCCTACGAGATTCCAGTCGGGGTCACTAAAATTGAGAAATATGCTTTCGCTGATGCCCAAGGAATTAAATCGGTTGTCATTCCTTTTGGTGTCAAGTATTTGGAAGAGTTTTGTTTCGCTAGATCAAGCTTTGAAAGTGTCACGATTCCTTCTTCAGTAATCGCTATCCATCCCTATGCCTTTCTGTGGTGTGACAATCTGAAGAATCTTCTTGGAGATAATACCCACTTTATCTCTGAGGACCGTAAACTCATATATGACCCTGACGCCCGTTTCCCGAACACTATTTATTTCTTCGCGGGGAAGGATGACACATCGTATGAGATTCCGGAAGGGATCAGTTGCATAGAGAATTATGCTTTTTCTAATTGCCTGAAACTCAATAGTATTACTATCCCTGAATCCCTTTACCAAATTAATGGTTTCGCATTCCAGGGTTGTGATAATCTCGAGTATGTATATGGCAAATACGCCACCTCGGATCATAAAGGATATAAAAACGGAGCCGGAAAGTTGATGTTCCTGGTTCCTAACATTGATGATGACTTTGTGGTTCCTGACGATGTCACTGCTTTGGGCTCTGAACTCTTTGCCAATAGGCCGACCCTGAAATCTGTCACTATGGGGGACAATGTGACAGAGTTTGGAGATTATGTTTTCGAGAATTGCACAGCCCTCAAAAAAGTGGTTCTGTCGGCCAACTTAAAATCTATCGGGTATAACCCGTTTATGTATGACAAGGGATTGGAGGAAGTGTATTTCCGTGGCATCATTCCTCCTTCGTACACTGACCACCAACTCTTGGAGGCGTCCGCACTAAAGTTTTATGTTCCATCCCAGTCATTTAATCTATACACCACCAACAGTGGATGGAAAGATTATTGGGGTATTATGAAGCCTTATGAGTACGATGATCTGCCCACGCCGGAATACTATATATCCACTGACTATTCCAAGGAAGGAGAAGTGACTGTGTATCAAAAGGCTGCGGAAGGGAATGGAATTGATGTCGTCTTTATGGGAGACGCTTATTCTGACCGTCAGGTGGAAAGCGGCTTATACCTTAACGATATGAAGGCCTGCGCCGAAGGTTTCTTCGATGTCGAGCCATATAAGTCGTTCCGCCACTTGTTCAATATCTATTTTGTCACAACTGTCTCGGCTGCGGAGGGATATGAGCTTGGAGGTCAGAGCCTTGGCTCAACTCCACTACCAGGCACGGCTATCGTCGGTAATGAGTCCAAATGCTTTGACCTGGCTCTCAATGCCGTGAAGGATCCGAAGAGAATGGATGAGGTCCTGGTGGTTGTTTGCGTTAACCAAGATTTTTCTGAGATACGTATGGCTGGAGCTTGCTCGATGCACGAGCCGGAAAACTGGAATGAGCGAGATTATGCCAGCGGCAATAGTGTGGCGTTTTTCTTAAAGCTGGATGATTCTTTTGAAAATACCATAGAGGTAATCCAACACGAGGCTGGAGGTCACGGGTTCGCCAAACTTGCGGATGAGTATAATTATTCCGGAACTTTGTCATCTATGGATAAGGACAGGATTAACGCTAACTCACCTCACGGATGGTACTCTAATATCGACCTGACTCCGGATCCCTCCAAGATAAAGTGGGCGTGGTTCCTTGCCGATGATCGTTATAAGAATGAAGTGGGGGTGATCGAAGGTGGCTATACTTACCAATATGGCGTCTGGCGTCCTACCGAGAACAGCATAATGAAGAATAATAATGCCGGCTATTATAACGCCCCCTCACGTTATGCCATCTGGTACAGGATCCACAAACTCGCTTATGGCAAGGATTGGACTGGCACCTACGAGGACTTCGCTAAGTACGACGCCATCAACAGGAAGACTCCATAAGAGAGTTTGATCCGCTAGAATAAAGCGGTCGTGGCTCCCTCAGCCACGACCGCTTCTTTTGATTTGAATAGCTTCAATAGGTCAGTAAAGCGAATAGTTCTTTCCTCAAGGTTGAGTTATAATCGTCTGTTTTTGCTGATTGCAAGATGGGGGTTTTATTCGTTTTTTTATTGAGTAATCTTACTCATTTTACTCAATTTGAGTATGAAAATGAGTATATTTGGGCGTTTTATTACTCATGAGACCTATAAGTATATACTCAAATGCCATTTTTTTGGTGATTTCGCTGTCTCTGCTTTTTTCTTGCGATGGAGGCATCGATATACGGCAGGAACAAAGTGTATCCACCTTGTTGGAAGAAGCGGAAAGACTGACATCACAGTCCCGTTACGATGAAGCCGTCAGCTTGGCTTTTGACGCTTTAAAGATCGCCGATTCCGGAGAGAAGATTGACCAGGCCCTTTCTCACCTTACTCTTTCAAAGCTCTTTCTCCAGACCAGCAGGGATTCCTTGTCGTTTGAGCATGCCTGTCAAGCGGAAGACATCGCTGTTCAGGAGCGAGATGATTCCTTGCTGGCCGCGGCGCTGCTGCTTAAGGGTAAAGTCTGCTCCTATTCCAATTTTTCCGCCGAACAGAACAGGGACGATGAGGGAATTGAATATCTTGAAAACGCTTTGACACTGGCTGAACCCAGGGGGTGGAACGGGATCGTGGCGGAGTCTTGTTATTTTCTGTGCGAGTTGTACATCAACAAGAACCGCTGGAATGATGTCCTGGACAGGCAGATTTACCGAAAGGCTGGTGAGTGGCTTGAAAAAGCGGAGGAGATTGACGGTGGTAAGACTTCCGCGAGAGCTTTATCCTCCCGGATGCGATATCTCCGGCAGGGAGACAAGACGGATGAGGCCATCGGTTTCTGCACGCGGATCATAGGAGAAACTCCTGAGACAGATTACCTTAAGCTGTATCAGATATATGACCACTTGACCATTCTGTATCTGCGAAAAGGGAATACCAGACTGGCGACAGAGGCGCACCAGAGTTACTCCTATTACATGCAGCTGTACATGCGTCAGAAAGGTGACGACATTCTCCAAGACCTCCAGACCGAGTATCAGACAGAACTTAAAGACAGGCAGATCAAGACCAGGACAGGCCTTGTGTTTATTTTGAGCGCTCTATTCATCTTGGCTTTGGCCGCTATCGTCCAATTCATCCGGCTCAACCGCCAGATTTCCCAGAAGAACAAAAGTATCCAGGCTATCGCCCGAAGCCGGGAGATGCTTTTCGCCGTGATCGCCAAAGACTTGTATGACCCGGCCCTCGCCGGCATCAAGGATAGCCATACTTTGGATTTCATCAGGAAATGGCCCACCATGAGCGAGGAGGAGATACGGCAGCGTTGCGCCAGTCTGTCCGAGGGCGACGCCCCGATGGATCCGGTGGTCGTGAATTATATTTCCGAGCTGATGATTTCCAGGAAGAAGTCGTTGGGTACCAGAGGTTTGAGCTCAAGGGAGCTGGAAATAATATCCCTCAGTAAAGAGGGCCTTTCCGACAAGCAGATAGCGGATAAGCTATGCTTGTCAGCCCGAACCGTTAGCAACCACAAGTACCGTATCTATAGTAAGCTCGAAGTCAGCGGCAATACTGAAATGTTGGCGAAAGCCGAGGAGCTGGGACTCTGACGTCTTTATTCTCCGGCTATTATCTTGATATCCTCAACTTTGTCAATACCGGCCTTACTGGCCAGTTTGTCCTTCCGTTCCCGGATCACTTCCTTGTGGTGTATCACCCAGTTCTCCGCGAAAATGCAGGCGCAGGAAAGTCCGAAATAGATTATGGTCTGCAGGATCATGATCCTCATCTGGCTTCCGGCGGCGTTGATGTCACCTCCGGCAGTGCTGAGGTTGATATAGGACTGGACCCCGAAGGTTGACGGGAATATGTAGGAAAACACCTTCCAGAATCCAGGGAAAGCAACTGTGGGCCACGAACAGCCTGTCAGGAACAGGCAGATCGGGGACATTGCCAGGAACAATAGGAACACGGACTCTCGTCTGGTGATCAATGTGCTCCAGGTCATGCTGAAGAACACGCAATCCGTGATGAAGAACAGCAGCATCGCCAGGATGTCACCGAACTGGCCGCGTTGGGGAATCCCGAATATCGCCGGAACGATGAAGGCTATATACATGCCGATCCCAAGGTAAAGCAGCCAGTATGCGCCACCGCGGCCAAGCACGACACGTACCATCCCGTGACCTTCCAGTTTGTCAGGCAGGGAGGCGAAACTGTGGTTCCTTTCCCTCTGGGTCCCCGCCAGCAATGACATTCCGTAGAACATTGTCTGCTGGATGATTATCATCAATATGGCCGAGATTAGGAATAGGCTATAGTTGAATGTCCTGTTGAAAGGATTATTGTCCTCATAACCAAGAGGTTTGATGACTTGGGACGCCTCTTGTTCCGTCATCCCCGCAAGCGAGTACCTCTCCATTTGGATTTGCCCTATCTCATGAAGCATCACGAAGTTAGTGGCGATCATGGCGTTCTTGTAATACAAGAAACTGCTCATGTCGGCGTAAAGAGAGAGGGTCGCGGTCTCGTTCCTGGCCAGTTTCTCACCGAAGTCCCTGGGGAAATACACTATTCCGTTGATTTTCCGGTCCCGCATAAGCCTTTCGGCTTCATCCATATTGACACATTTCGCGGCGACTTCCACCTCCCTGGTGGCATCGATCTCCCTTATGAACCTACGGCTGTCGGAACAGTCGGCGTCGTCCACTACGGCGACCGGAGTATCCTCCAAAAGGCCGTTCAGATACACCACATTGTATAAAAGCGGGTAGGCTAGTCCGGCGATGATGAAAATCAGCATGACTCCTCCGTCGGAGAATATCTGCTTGAGCTCGTGACAGAAAATGTCCCACCAGTCCCGAAGCCAAGTATTTATGAATCTGTTGTTTGCCATGGTCTATTCTTTTGGGAAGTTCTGATGGATATATGCGTTCTTTAGCCTGCTGAGGCCGACGAGGGGGACGAACAGGAATACCAATAGATGGATCACCTCATCCCACCATCCGGCGAAACCTGCTCCGAAGATAATCTCCTGGACGTGAAATAGGTAGTAATGTCTCAACGGGAACATGACGGCAAGCCCTTGTATGTAGGGTGGCATCGCCTCGAGAGGCAATGTGAATCCCGACAGCGAGAGGCCAAGCACGCTGTACAACGCGCCGACACTCAACGCCAGCCTTGGTACGGGGAGCATCTCCAGGATGAATATTCCTGCCGATTCACTTGCGATGACCAGCAGGAACATCGCGAGGAACATATTGAATATGCTTCCGCTGATCGGGAAATGGAGCCAGTGGTACAGGAGCATGATGATTACGAACCCTATTGCGGAAAACACAATAGTCCAGACCAGCAGCTTGCCCATAAGGGCAGTCACTATCGAATGGCCGGATGTGTCCATCAGATGCCTTGACGTCCCGAACTTCAACTCCGCGCCCAAGGAATATATAAGTACCAGGATCACAATCATTTCCAGTATTCCCGGAAGCAATATTCCAGTAAGGTAGTAGTTGTAGTTGGTCGTGACGTTGCCTATCTGGTGGGTGTCGATGTCTATCGGACGAATCATGCCCATTATCTGGCTGTCATTGAATCCTTTCGCCCTGAGGATCTCCCTTTGCACAGCACCGTTGGTCAGATTGACCATAGTCAGAAGGTCTTTCCAGGCAAGAGCTCCGCTCACGAAATACAACCCATTCACATAGAACGTGATCTTCGGTTGCTTGAAAGCCTGTATATTCTCGTTCATCCCCTCCGGGATCACGCAGACGGCGGCAATCTTCCCGCTTGTCATGTCTTCCCTCGCGGCAGAGAATGAATCGTAACGGACTACCTTCCCGAGCTGGGTCGCGTCGAGTTGAAGGCAAAAGTTCCGTGAGGTTGAAGACCGGTCCTCATCTACAATACCTATCGGGATATTGTCCGGAAGACCTTGGTTCAAGAAAGTCAGGAAGAAAACGGCGCAGAAAGCGATCACTCCGACCGAGCCCATGAAATAAAGAGGACGATTCCTGATTATCCTGAGCTCGCGCCGCGCGACCGATAATATCCTTTGCCAGTTGTTCATTATATCCAGTTATTATTTCTGTTTCACTATCGCTGACATTCCAGGTCGTATTCCCTCGACCGGACTGTCAGGTACTGCCCTGACCTCGAAGGTCTTGGCGTCGTATAAACCAGTCTCCTTAGTCGCTTTCCAGGTGGCGTAGGATTCCCGTACGGCAATATAATAGACCGTCGCGCTCACTTCCTTGCCGTCAAGAGCCGGAAGCGATACGGTGACCTTGTCCCCTTCCTTCATACCGTGGAGATAATCCTCACGCACATTGAATGTGAACCAGATGTCGTTGATGTCAGTCACGCTCGCGACAGGGGAGCCCTGGCCAACCAACTCGCCGACCTTTGGATAAGTGGCCGAGATTATACCGTCGGCAGGGGAGGTGAGGTAAAGCTCTCCAAGGTAGGACTCGACCTCCTGGACAGCACCTGAAGCCTGTTCCACAAGAGCTCTCGCCGCGGCCTTGTCCTCAGCCCTGGCTCCGCTTACCGCCATGTCATACTGGCTCTTGGCGGCTTTGGTCTGCGCTACGGCGGCATCGTACTTGGCTTTGGCCTCATCATATTTCTGGGCGGCGATTACCTTCTGCTCATATAGCCTCTCGACCCTGTCCAGGGATTTTCTCAGGACATCTTCCTGAACGATCGCCTGTTGCCAAAGCTGGTAGGCTCCCTGAATCTGCTCAGACCTGGCGCCGTGACGGGCCTTGTCGCTTTGCGCCGCAGCAGCATTCTTCGCGGCATTGGCCTGGATCAGTTTCGCCCTGACCTCGGGGGAGTCGATGAAGGCGATCGTATCGCCTTTGTGAACCATCTGACCTTCTTTCACATAGAGTTCCTCAATCCTTCCGGGAACTTTTCCGGAGACCCTGTACTCACTTGCCTCGGCCTCACCTTGGATCACTAGCGGTTTGGGTTTGGAAACAAAATAACCGACGATGGCGATAACCAGGATGATCGCTATCAGCGCCGCTATTCCAATCACTAGATTGTAACTTTTCTTTTGCTTTTCCATTGTATTGATTTTTAATTATTTCCTTTATAAAGTTGCCTTATGGTTGCCCTCTGCCTTGTCGAGATTGGCCGCGAGCATTTGGAGCTCCACCCCCGCGTCGATATATTCAGAGCGAGCCTGAAGCCACGCTGTATGGGCTCCTAGAGCCGTGTTGGCATTGATGACGCCTTCGTTGAAACCTATCGTCGCGGTCCTTAGGTTCTCCTCGGCGCTGGAGAGGTTGCTTTTGGCCATATTCAATTTCTCTACAGCCTCGGTCTCCTGCTTTCTGAGTTGGGTGACCTGGAGGTTGATGAGATCCTTCGCGTCTTCCAGCTGCGACCGGTATAGAGTCGCTTCGGCTTTCGCCTTGCGAGTCTTGTTGAGGGCCTCGAAACCATGGAATAACGGGACGTTCACGACGACTCCGACACTCCAATAGCCGTTCCACTGCTTCTCAAACCCGTTTTTCAGGCTTGGATTGGAGACCATATAGCCACCCATGGCGGCGACTTTCGGGAGCATGTCAGCTCTGGCGACAGCCACTTTCTTGTCATATATCTTTGAAGCCAACTCAAGACTGCGGGTCTCGGGTCTGTCGGCATAGATGTCTTCCAGGCTCTTCTCCGATCCGACTCTCGCTAGAGGAATCTCTTCCAGCTGCTCATCAGCCAAAACTATATCTGTTCCGAGATCCAGGCCTATCCTTTTGCATAACAGCATCTTGGCCAGGGCTAGACCATTCTCGGACTTGGTCTTCAACATGTCGGCCTCGTTTGCCTTGACTTTTATCTGAAGAGCGTCAGACTCGGTCGAGACGCCTTCCTTGACGGCCAGCTCGACATCATGCTCCATATTATGGAGAAGGTCGGAATATGACTCAGCGAGTTTTTTCTTGGCGGCGATAGAAACTATCTGCCAATATGCCTGGTCAACATCAACTATGGTCTGCTGGTACCGTTGGTCGTAGCTTGCCTCGGACAATTGCTCGGCCAGTTTGGCTATCTTATTGGCGGCCAAAATTTTACCTCCCATGAATATGGGCTGTTGGACGGTCACTGACCCTACCAGGATGTTCTCGAGATCCGGATGTAAAGCGTCATCTATCTCTTGCCCTATCGAATTGATCGCCTCTGACATGTCCACCGCGGATACTTTAGCCAAGGCTGTCTGCAGAAGCGGATCCTGCATCAACTGCATGTATTTCATCGCACTCGCCGGATCGGTCGCCGCAAGTTGCTGAATATAAGCGGTCAGTTCTCCCATAACTTGCTGCTGGTACTGCTGTGAGGCTGCATGCAGGGTTGTACCGGCGTTCCGGAGAGTCGCGGATCCCGACTCACTGATCAGGGCTATGTCATTTGGATTGTGAAGGTACGCTCCGGTACCTGAGATGTTGGGGAGATAATTCGCGAACGCGATCTTACGGTCATAGCCTGCCATCTCCACTTTTGTCCTGGCTTGCTCAAGCTCTCTGTCGCCATTTATCGCCATCTTGCGGCATTCTTCAAGTGTGAGAGTCCTTTGGGCTGAAGCGCTGAAAGGCGCCATCATCGTGATGACCAGGATTGGAATCAAATACTTTTTCATATTATTCATTATTGTCAAATATTCAGCTTGTCTCCCTTCACAGGGGCCACGGAGGGGCTACAAAGAGATTGCCATCCGGCCAAAAAAGAATGTTCCAAAGGGGCATTCTATTGTCAAAAGGTCGAATCTGGCGAAAGGATCGTGTTTTTTCGGGCAAATTATTATATTATTGTTCAATTTATTTTTGGGGTTATGCGAGACACACTTCAGAGCGTCGGTTTTGAACAGATCAGAAAGTTCCTTCCTCCCGGAGATGATATCAGTTTGGGGAATGATTTTCTTGTTGTGGATGTCCAACAACATGATCCTGGTTCTTTTATCGACAGTCCTTTCCGCACGGACGCTTTCCTCGCCATATTCTGCGAGAAGGGTGGGTTTGACATAGAGATCAACCTCAGAAAATTCCGTATACAGGACAACACCCTGGTGGTTTGTATTCCGGGATACATTTTAAAAGTCGGGAAAATGGGAGCCGGGGAAGACCTGAATGGTAGAATTGTGGCTATGGCTCTTTCCAGGCAGTTCATTTCTGACATCAAGTTTGACTTCTCGAGGCTTTTTGAGTCCAGATTGATGTTCTTTTATGACCCGAGGATAATGCTCACGAAAAATGAGATGTCTTTCTGTTCCAAGTATTTCCATCTTGTCAAATCAATTATTGATACTGGAATTCCGACAAAAATCGCATCCGTGAAATCGTTGGTCGAGTCACTTCTCCATGTGCTTGAGGGAATGGTCAGCGAGAGCAATCACGAACCGGAACCGGAGCCGGAGCCATCAAAATCGGCACAGACTAGGCTTAATATGCTCTTCGAGCGTTTCATGTCCCTTGTCTCTGAATATCACTCCACCGAGCGTGGAATGGCTTTTTACGCGAATCGCCTTGGAATTACTCCTAAATATCTTTCCAGGCTGATTAAGGATGTAAGTGGGCGTTCCGCCCCGGAATGGATTGACGCTTTTGTCATCCAGGAAGCCAAGAGCATGCTAAAATACACTGATGACAGCATTAAAGAGATTGTGTATAAGCTCAATTTCACCAACGCGTCAGTGTTTTACAAGTTTTTCAGGTCACAGACAGGGATGACTCCCAGCGAGTATCGCAATAGATAATTCCTTAAAATTTTATAAATAAAACGTATAAATAATTTAATTATTTTAATAAAAATCGTTTTAATTTTTAACGGAAAATAATTTGACTTTTTAAAAAAACTTTATACCTTTGCTCCCAGACAGACAAAAGTTCTTTTTGTTGTCTATTTGTTAAGTTCGTTTTATATACAACTGGCCGGCGCTTTGGGGAAAGCGCCGACCTTTTTTATATAAGAATTGGCAACGGACAGGTTGAAGATTCGTCTTTTTTTTGTAGCTTTGTGTAATCACGTGTTTTGGCATTAAACTAACACAATAAAAACAATTCTGCATGGAAAAGAAAAAAACTAACATGGTGGCTATCGTGACGATGTGCTTCATCTTCGCCATGATCTCCTTCGTCACCAACATGGCCGCCCCCTTCGGCGTGATCTGGGGCAACAAGTTCGAGTGGTCCAGGATGGCTGGTAACCTGATGAACTTCGCCGCTTACCTCTTCATGGGTATCCCCGCTGGCAAGATGCTCCTCAAGATCGGTTACAAGAACACGACTCTCGCCGCTCTCGCGACCGGTTTCGTCGGAATCGTCATCCAGTGGCTCTCCAGCAAGATCGGAGGAGGCTCCGCGATCTATGTCTATCTCCTCGGAGCTTTCGTCTGCGGTTTCTGCGTCTGTATGCTCAATACTGTCGTCAACCCGATGCTCAACATCCTCGGTGGCGGCGGTAACAAGGGCAACCAGTACATCCAGATCGGAGGTACTTTGAACTCACTTACCGGCACATTGACCCCTCTGCTTGTCGGAGCCCTTATCGGTACCGTGACTGCCAACACGTCAATGTCTGATGTGGCCCCGCTGCTTTTCATCGCCATGGGTGTGTTCGCTGCCGCTTTCATCATCATCTCCCTTCTGAAGATTCCGGAGCCCGCCAAGGAGCGCAACGCCACTGTCTATGAGCACAGCGCCTGGAATTTCCGCCACTTCGTGCTTGGCGCCATCGCCATCTTCTTCTATGTGGGAATTGAGATCGGTATTCCCTCACAGGTTAACTTCTATCTTGCCGACGCCTCTTCCAAGGGAGCTGGTATCCTTGTGAATGGTGCCGCTATCGGAGGCGCTATCGCCGCTGTGTACTGGTTGCTCATGATGGTCGGCCGTCTTTGCAGCACATTCATCTCCGGAAAGGTCAGCACCAGGACCCAGATGATCACTGTCAGTTCCGTGGCCATCTTGCTTGTTCTCATCGCGATTCTCACTCCTAAGACTGTTACCGTCAACATGCCCGGCTACAGCGCCGCTGACGGTTTCGCAATGTTCAAGGTTCCTCTAAGCTGTCTCTTACTTGTCCTTTGCGGTCTCTGCACCTCGCTGATGTGGGGCGCTATCTTCAACTTGGCGGTTGAGGGTCTCGGCAAGTACACCGAGGCCGCTTCCGGAATATTCATGACTCTGGTTGTCGGTGGAGGTGTGATGCCTTTCATCCAGAATCTGATCGCCAAGGGAGCAGGCTACATGAACAGCTACTGGCTCGTTATCGCCATGCTCTGCTACCTCCTCTACTACGCCCTGATCGGCTGCAAGAACGTCAATAAGGACATCCCTGTCGACTAGAAGAGATGAATATGGAAAATATTGATCAGAACCTTGTTATTGGAGTCGATGTAGGTGGACAGACCAGCAAGTGCGGTATTGTCGACACCCGCGGCACCGTGATCGCCCAGACTGTCATCAGGACTGACAACCATGACTCCGTGGAGCCTTTCATCGCCGAGTTGGCTGAAGCTCTCAAGAAGCTTATCGCCGAGGCTGGAGCCCAGGGTAAGATTCGTGGTATCGGTGTCGGTGCACCTAACGCCAACTACTACACAGGTGACATCGAGAATGCTGTCAATTTGTCATGGGGTCGTTCCGGTTCCATCCACTTCGCCGCTATGCTTAAGGACGCCATGGGCGGGATCCCTGTGACCCTGACCAATGACGCCAACGCCGCCGCGATGGGTGAGATGACCTATGGCGCCGCCAGGGGAATGAAGAATTTCATCATGATAACCCTTGGTACAGGTGTTGGTAGCGGAATCGTGATCAACGGGGAGATGGTTTATGGCCACGACGGTTTCGCCGGTGAGCTTGGCCACACTACCCTTGTCCGCAAGAACGGTCGTCTCTGCAATTGCGGTAAGACCGGCTGCCTTGAGACCTATTGCTCCGCTATCGGAATGGCCAGGACCGCTCGCGAGTGGCTGGACATGAGCGACGAGCCTTCAATGCTCCGTAAACTGGACAACATCACCTCTAAAGACATCTATGAGGCTGCCAAGGAGGGTGATAATATGGCTCTCAAGCTGTTCGATTACACCGGCACCATGCTCGGAATGGCATTTGCTGATTTCATCGAGTTCTCCGCTCCCGAGGCTATCGTCCTGTTCGGTGGTCTGGCCAGGAGCAAGGAGTTCCTCACAGAACCGATCGAGAGGTCGATGAACGCCAATGTCCTTCCTCTTTGGAGAGGCAAGGTAAAGCTGGTTTATTCCTCTTTGAAGGAGTCTGACGCCGCTATTCTCGGCGCTTCAGCTCTTGCTTGGTAGGATGCTTTTCAATCCCTTACATTTGGGATAATCATGACAATAACCTACGTTCTTTACTGGACCTTGTTCCGTAAGAACGTAGGTTTTGAAATGACACGGTGATGAAAGGAAAGGAATATATCGAGATCAGAAGGGCGTCAGCCCACAACTTGGCCGGGATCAATGTTGACATCCCGAGGAACGAGTTTGTGGTCGTGACCGGCTTGAGTGGCAGCGGGAAGTCCTCCCTGGCCTTCGACACTATTTATGCCGAGGGACAGAGGCGGTACATGGACACCCTCTCCACTTATGCCAAGCACTTCATGGGCATCCTGGAGAAGCCGGAAGTGGAGAGCATCGACGGCCTCAGTCCTATCATCGCCATAGAGCAGAAGACCACCGGCAATAATCCCCGCTCGACCGTGGGGACCATTACCGAGATTTTCGACTTCCTCCGCCTTCTTTACGCGAGAGCCTCGAGGGCATATTCACCGGTCACCGGCAAGGAGATGGTCCGCTATACTGACGAGCAGATAGTTGACCTGATCATGGACGGTTATAAAGGGAAGCGTTGTTACCTTCTCGCTCCGCTTGTGAGGGGACGAAAGGGCCATTACAGGGAACTTTTCGACCAGTTGCGAAAGAGAGGGTACACAGAAGTCCGAGTCGACGGGGAAATCCTTCCGCTTAACGAGGTGGACGTCCTGGACCGCTACAAAGGCCATTTCATTGAACTCGTCGTAGACAAGCTTAAGCCTGCGGAGGGGGACACGAAACGGGTACGGGACTCTGTGATGACCGCCCTTAACCTCGGCAAAGGTTCCGTGGCGATGCTTGAGAGCGGGGATGACAAGCTCCGCCACTTCTCCAAGCATCTTGTCGATCCCGAGTCAGGGTTGTCCCTCCAAGAACCGGCTCCCCACTCATTCTCTTTTAATTCTCCGGAAGGTTATTGTCCTCATTGCAAGGGACTCGGAATGATTGTGGACGTGAATATGGACACGATCATCCCAGACAGGAGCCTCTCAATCGCTGACGGTGGAATCGTTCCTCTCGGCAAGGTCAGGGAAACCCGGAAGTTCGATATTATCAGGTCAATAGCAAGGAAATACAACTTCTCACTTTACGATCCAATCGCCACTATTCCTGACGAGGCTGTCTCACACATCATATTCGGAAGTGAGGAAATGTTCCGTATTGGGGAAGGGAACCTTTCTGAGATGGTGACCTTCGATGGTGTCGTGGATGACATCGATGAGAAAATAGTCTGCCCGGTCTGTCATGGGACCAGGCTCAACCAGAATGCCCAGTGCTTCAAGATAGACAGCAAGACTATCTCTGACGTGGCCGCGATGGAGATGACAGACCTGAAAGATTGGTTAGCCTCACTTCCCGGGAAGCTAAATGAGCGGGAGAACAACATCGCCAGGGACATCCTTAAAGAACTGGATGACAGGGTACGCTTCATGCTGGATGTCGGGCTTGATTATCTCTCTCTTGACAGGCCGACCGGCTCCCTTTCCGGTGGTGAGAGCCAGCGGATCAGGCTCGCCACCCAAATCGGATCCAAACTCGTCGGGGTGCTGTATATCCTTGACGAGCCTTCAATCGGGCTTCACCAAAGGGACAACCGTAAGTTGATCGCCTCCCTCAAAGAGCTTCGGGACGAGGGTAACTCCGTGATGGTCGTGGAGCATGATCTCGAGACGATGATGAGCGCTGACTGGCTGGTCGATGTCGGCCCGGGCGCGGGGGAGAAGGGCGGCAGGATCTGCCTGAACGCTCCTTTGAGGGCTTTGATGGATTATTCCCCTGAAAACGAGAAGGTTCCGTCATCGGTTGACAAAGCCACAGCCTCCCATTGCGTTTTCGGGAAATCCTTGACTTTGGATTACCTGCAGGGCCGGAAGAAGATAGATGTCCCGGCCACACGCCGCAAGGGTAACGGTTTGACACTTAGGCTTTCAGGTGCGAGAGGAAACAACTTGAAGAATGTGGACGTGACTTTCCCTTTGGGTTGTTTCATAGGAGTCGCTGGAGTCAGCGGCAGCGGCAAGTCGTCATTGATCAACGAGACCTTGATGCCAATCCTCAAAAACAAGCTTCATAGGGCGAAGCTCCGGCCGCTTCCTTATGATTCGATTGAGGGCGTTAAGAATATTGACAAGCTGATAGAGATAGACCAGAGTCCGATCGGAAGGTCTCCAAGGTCTAATCCGGCCACCTTCACAGGGGTTATGGGGGACATCCGTAACCTCTTTGAGGACACTCCGGACGCCAAGGTCAGGGGCTTCAAGGCCGGAAGGTTCTCGTTCAATGTCCCAGGTGGACGCTGCGAAGCGTGCAACGGGGCAGGGATCAAGGTGATAGAAATGAATTTCCTTCCTTCTGTCAATGTCGTTTGTGACGAGTGCAGAGGAAGGCGCTATAAGGAAGACACCCTCGCTGTCCACTACAAGGGCAAGAATATCAACGATGTGCTTGAGATGCCTATCAGCGAGGCCTATGAGTTCTTCAAGCCCATCCCATCCATAGCGAGGAAACTGAAAGCCCTTGTGGATGTGGGACTTGGATATGTCCATCTCGGGCAAAGCGCCGTGACACTTTCCGGAGGCGAGAGCCAGAGGATGAAGTTAGCCGCGGAACTGTTCCGCAAGGCCACCGGCAACACCCTTTACATTCTTGACGAGCCGACCACCGGTTTGCATTTCGAGGATATAAAAGTCCTTCTTCAGGTTCTTCAGGAGCTTGTTGACCAGGGCAATACTGTGATCATAATCGAGCACAACCTGGACATACTCAAAAGCGTGGACTACATCTTCGATCTCGGGCCTGACGGTGGCCAGGGAGGCGGCAGGATAGTCGCCGAGGGCACACCGGAAGAATTGGCCGCCAATCCGTCTTCAGTTACCGGACCATATCTGAAAGAAGTGCTATTGAAGATTTCTTGATTTATTTTTAAATTTGTAGGAATAGTCTTCGGTGAGGCGTGATGGTCACTATCGGTAATATTCATATCAAGTCTTTCTGCTTCAATCCTTTCCGGGAGAATTCGTACATTCTCTGGGATGAGGGACGGAATTGCGTGATAGTGGATCCCGGGTGCTATGACCCGTCCGAGATCGGGACCATGAAGGATTTCATCGCATCGGAGGGCCTCACTCCCAAAGCGATATGGCTTACACACGGTCATTTCGATCATATCTTCGGAGTGGCTGAGCTGAGCCGTTCGTTCCGGATTCCGGTGTTGATGGCTCCGGATGACAAGTTTATTATAGAGAGGGATGAAGATTATGCCAGGGGAGTGGGATTGCGCGCCCCTGATGTCAGTTTCGAGACTAAGGAACTATCTGATGGCCAGATCCTTCGCATTGTTCAGGATGACAATGATGTCATTCTGAACGGCAGTGAAGAATCTCCAACCTTCAAGGTGATCGCTACCCCGGGCCACTCTCCCGGATGCGTCTGTTTCTATGATGAGGAAGATGGTGTCCTCTTGAGTGGAGACACCCTTTTCGCCGGATCCATAGGGAGAACGGATCTTGACGGGGGAGACTATGACAAGGAGATTGTCGGCATAATGGAGAAATTGATGATTCTCCCAGGTGATGTCGAGGTGTTTCCAGGACATGGACCGTCTAGCTCGATTGCGGTGGAGAGGACTTCCAATCCTTTCCTTCAGCCTTTTAACGAACCTTGGGAGAATGACTTCCATTCAGAAAATGATGACTTATGCATATAGGTATTGCGGGTAACATAGGCAGCGGCAAGACCACGCTGACGAGAATGCTGGCTAAGCATTACGGATGGACTCCCAAATACGAGTCTGTCACCTATAATCCTTATCTGGAAGACTATTATAAGGATATTCCCAGGTGGTCTTACAATCTCGAGACGTATTTCCTCGCCCAGAGGTTCAAAGACGTGCTGGAAATATCCAAAAGCAAGGATGTGATCATCCAGGACAGGACTCTTTATGAGGGAGTGTATATATTCGTTGCCAACAACTACGCTATGGGCAACCTTTCAAAAAGGGACTATGAGACCTATATGGATCTTTTTGGGGTTATGTCCTCGATGGCTGGGATGCCGGACCTCCTGATATACCTGAAGTGCTCGATTCCGCATCTTGTGGCCCAGATCCAGAAGAGGGGAAGGGACTACGAGCAGACCATCGGCCTGGACTATCTCGCCGGCCTTAATGAACGCTATGACAAGTGGATCTCGGAGTACAAAGGGAAAGTCCTCACGATTGAGACTGACAATCTTGATTTCGAGAGTCGCCCCGAGGATTTCGAATATATAACTGATAAGATTGACGCTGGGCTGTATGGCCTCTTTCCAATGGAGAAATAATTAAAAATCATCAAGATATGCATATCGCTATAGCAGGAAACATAGGTAGTGGCAAGACCACTCTGACCAAGATGCTGGCAGCACACTATGGTTGGACCCCGAAATTTGAGTCGGTCGATTTCAATCCCTATCTGGCGGATTTCTACTCCGACATGGAGCGCTGGTCCTTCAATCTCCAGATTTATTTCCTCAACAAGAGGTTCAAGGATGTCGTGGACATATCCAGATGTGACGATGTCATAATCCAGGACAGGACCATCTATGAGGACGCCCGCATATTCGCCCCGAACCTCCATTCGATGGGCCTTATGAGCACGAGGGATTTTGAGAACTACTCCGATCTTTTCGACCTGATGATGTCGCTTGTCAGTAAGCCTGACCTGCTGATATATCTCCGCTCTTCGATTCCGAACCTTGTCGCTCAGATCCAGAAAAGGGGACGCGATTATGAGAGCAGCATCAGGATCGACTACCTGACCGGCTTGAATAAGCGTTATGAGGACTGGATCAAGGAATATGACGGGCATCTGCTGATCATCAATGTCGATGAGATCAAGTTCGAGAATCGTCCTGAGGATTTCCAGAAGATCACCGACAAGATTGACGCTGAGCTCTTCGGCCTTTTCCCAGAGGTCCATCCTGTTGATGAGTAAGCGGTTATCATACATTTTTTCTTTGATGCTTTCCATCGTCCTTGCCGCTTGTGGCAGCGAGGGCGATCCTGTGGATGACGTCGATAATGTATCGCCGGATCCGGTGACGAGTGTGTCTTTCGCCAAGGGAGCTGACATCAGCTGGGCCTCCGAGATGGAGCGGGACGGTATTTCTTTCAGTGACAGCAAGGGTGGGAAGGACATATTCCAGGTTGTCAAGAACCTGGGAATGAACTCGATAAGGCTGCGGGTCTGGGTCAATCCCTTGGATCCTAATGGCTGGAGCGGGCAGAATGATGTCGTCTCGATGGCCAAGCGGGCTAAAGAGGCTGGATTGGCTATTATGATAGACTTTCATTATAGCGACATATTCGCTGATCCCGGCAGGCAGACCATTCCTTCATCATGGTCTTCCTATTCCAATTCAGCCGATAAGGCAGCAAGCGCCGTCGCGTCACACACAACGACAGTTTTGAACGCGCTTAAGTCCGCGGGAGTGATTCCGGCATGGGTGCAGGTCGGTAACGAGACCAATAACGGGATGGCCTGGAACGCTGGAAAGATCGACTGGAACAAGAGCGGAAGCGCTCGTTACTCGGACTACGTCAAGTTGAGTAACGCTGGCTATGATGCTGTTAAACAAGTGTTTCCGAACACTCCGGTCATAGTCCATATAGCCAACGCCTTCAGTGCGGGAGAATATGACGGCTGGTTCTTCAAGGAGTTCAAGGAAGCTGGTGGCAAGTTCGATATAATCGGTCTCTCTCACTATCCAATGAACGAGTCGGGCAAGACATGGAGCCAGATGAACAGTCTCGCTATATCAAGCATCAAGACCCTTGCCTCTAAGCAGTCCTGCAAGGTCATGATCTGCGAGGTCGGTGTCAAGCCCAACGCCTCTGATGCCGCGAATTGCTTGAAGTCATTCTTCGATTCGGTGAAGGGCTTGGGGCCTACAGTCTGCGCCGGAGTCTTCTACTGGGAACCGGAGGTAGATGGAAAATGGAAACCGGCCATATATAGCAAGAAAGGACTTGTCTGCGATGGTTGGGGAGCCTATGATATGGGGGCGTTCTCCAGCTCAGGCACTACGTTTACCCCTATCACATCGATTCTCAGTTGTTTCTCCAATTAGTTCACGAACTCAAACAAATTTTTATCAAATATGAAAAAGTCAATCATTTATCTTGTGGCGGCTGTGCTTCCGCTCATCTGCGCTTCATGCGCCAAGAAGAATGTCATCGCCGGACATCTTGATGGCCTGGATGGCGATTCTCTTAGGGTTGAGATTTATGACGTTACCAACCAAAGGACCCCGATCAACACTATCGATGTCTTGGCGAAAGGTGGTAATTTCTCATGCGAGATCCCTGAGACTGAGGTCCGTGGTCTGCTCCTCGTGGATCCTGCAAGCGGCCTGAGGGCCCCTCTCGTGTTCGTTCCTGGCGAGTCTGCGAAGATCGGAGGACGGATAGACTCTTTGGTAGTCCTTGGTGGTTCTGATTTCTACAAAGATCAGAATGAATATGAGACCCTCTGCAATGAGGACCGGCTCAAACTTAGGGAGATTGTGGCTGAGTATCAAGCTCTTCCTCCGACCGCCACAGATGCGGCTAAGGATGCGGTTATGGCTAAATATGATGCGGTGAATGACCACATCGCTTCTCTCACCAAGGATTTCATCACCCGCAAGCCCGCTTCGCTCTTCTGCGCCACTTTGGTCAACCATCTGGTCGGTGAAGATGGCAAGGATGCTCTTGAGGTTCTTGAACTCATCCCCGACAATGTCAAGCAGGGTGTCATGAAGGTTTATGTGGATCAGGCTACCGAGAGGGCTACAAAGGCCAAGGCTAGAGCTGAAGCCGCCGAATTGGTAAAGGATGGCATGGCCGCTCCCGTATTCACCCTCAAGAATGAGAAGGGCGAGGATTTCAATCTCTCATCAATATACAACAAGGGTAAGTATATCATCCTCGACTTCTGGGGTGAGTGGTGCTATTGGTGCAAGAAAGGTATTCCGGACATGAAGCAGCTCTACAAGGATGCCAAGGGCAAGATCGAGATCGTGAGCATCGACTGTGGTGACACTGAGGAGGTCTGGAAGAAAGCTATCGTGGATCACGAGCTTCCTTGGCTCCATGTCTACAATCCTGACGGCACTGGTGACGGGATTCCTCTCAAGTATGCCGTGACCGGTTATCCCACCAAGGTTATCCTCAATCCTGACGGTACCATCAACAAGACCATCGTTGGCGAGGATCCTGAGTTCTATGACTATGTCAAGAGCTTGATTAAAAAATAAATCAGCCGATAACAGCGCCGTTTGACACGGCTTCACTCGGGGTGACGAGACGCATGGTTCCGTCACCCTGTTTTGCCATCAGGATCATTCCCTTGGACTCAATGCCACGGATCATCCTTGGCTTGAGGTTCGCCAAGATGCAAATCTGCTTTCCGAGCATGTCCTCGGGGGAGTAGTATTCTGCTATTCCCGAAACGATGACGCGTTTGTCGATGCCGGTGTCGATGGTGAGTTTGAGGAGTTTGTCTGTCTTCGGAACTCGCTCAGCCTCAAGGACTGTGGCGGTGCGGATGTCCATGGCTCCAAAGTCTTCGAAGGTGACTTCGGGCTTCTGTGGCTCAACCTTGTGAGCGGCTTCCTCCGCCTCAGCGGCTTTTGCGGCGGCTTCATTGGCCGCTTTGGTGGCGTTCAGTTTGGCGATCTGGGCGTCGATGACGCTGTCCTCGATCTTGCTGAACAGCAAGACCGCCTCTCCGAGCTCATGTCCGACCGGCAGGATATCCCCACGACCCAAGTCGTCCCAAGCCAGCACCGGCCCTTCGACGGGCTCAGGGACCGGCCCGGCCGGAGCAGCCGTCGAGCTTAGGCCGTACTCAGCCGCAGCGAAGCGAGAATGGACGCGGCCGGGCTCGAGCGGCTGTCCGGCCGTATGTAAGGCGCGGCATTCGCCGGGCTTGTAGAAGTTCACCGTCGGCTCGCCTTCGCCGGAGCGATGGTCGAAACCGGCGTCCAACCCGACCTTCAGGATTCCCCTCAGCTTCTCCGCCGAGAACGGAGTGAACGGCTCGAACGCGATAGCCAGGTTGGCGCATATCTGAAGTGAGGTGTAGAGGATCGAGGCGGTCCTGTCCATGTCAGTCTTTGCGACCTTCCACGGCTCGGTGTCGGAGATGTATTTGTTGCCGACACGGGCTATGCTCATGGCGTCTTTCAGGGCCTCCCTGAAATGGAATCCTTCGAGGTTGGCCTCGAGGCTGCGGCGAAGCTCGGGAATCTGCGCTAGTGTCTCAGCGTCAATAGCTTCCGGCTTAAGGTTCGCAGGCACCTTGCCTTCGAAATATTTCTGTGTCAGGACAACCGCCCTGTTGACGAAATTGCCCAGTATGGCCACAAGCTCGCTGTTGTTCCTTTGCTGGAAGTCCTTCCAAGTGAAGTCGTTATCCTTTGTCTCGGGAGCGTTGGCGCAGAGAACGTAGCGGAGCGTGTCCTCCTGGCCAGGGAAATCATCGACATATTCATTGAGCCAAACCGCCCAGTTGCGGGAGGTTGAGATCTTGTCGCTCTCGAGGTTGAGGAACTCATTGGAGGGAACATTGTCCGGGAGGACATAATTCTCACGCGCTTTCAGCATCGAAGGGAAGACGATGCAATGGAAAACGATATTGTCTTTGCCGATGAAATGGATAAGGCGGGTGTCCTCATCCTTCCACCATTTCTCCCAACTCTCAGGCAGAAGCTCTTGAGTATTAGAAATATAACCTATTGGAGCGTCAAACCATACATAGAGCACCTTACCTTCTGCTCCCTCTACCGGGACAGGAACGCCCCAGTCGAGATCGCGGCTGACAGCACGAGGCTGGAGACCGCCGTCCAACCATGACTTGCACTGGCCGTAGACATTGGTTCTCCACTCCTTGTGGTTCTCGAGAATCCATTCACGGAGCCAAGGCTCGTATTGATCCAGAGGGAGATACCAGTGGGTGGTCTTCTTCTTTATCGGCTCGGCGCCGCTGAGTTTGGACTTCGGGTTGATGAGTTCCTCAGGGCTGAGGGTGCTTCCGCACTTCTCACACTGGTCACCATAAGCGTTCGGATTGCCGCACTTCGGGCAGGTACCGACTATATACCTGTCAGCCAGGAATGTCTTGGCCTCGGGATCGTAGTACTGCTCGCTCTCCTTGGTGATGAACTTGCCTTTGTCGTAGAGCTCACGGAAGAACTCAGAGGCGTTCTTGTGATGCACCTTTGAGGTGGTGCGGGAATATATGTCGAAATTGATTCCCAGCCTTGTGAAAGAGTCCTTAATAATGCTGTGGTACTTGTCCACGATGTCCTGTGGAGTCACCCCGTTTGCCCTCGCCTTGATGGTGATAGGCACGCCATGCTCGTCTGAACCACAGATGAACAGGACATCCTCGCCCTTCATCCTCTTGTATCTCACGAATATATCGGCAGGCACATAGACTCCGGCCAGATGGCCGATATGCACGGGGCCGTTGGCGTACGGCAGCGCGCATGTCACAAGCGTTCTCTTGAAATTCTTCTCCATAAATATTGATTAAAGATTCGCAAAGTTAGCAAATTCCATTTTTTTTTGTAACATTTCTTCAGTTTTGCCGTATATAGGTTTAGACGAAGTTAAACTATTGCGAAAAGAACCAAAATCTTTAAACTTTAGTCGGGAATGCGTGCCCGACAGGGATTCATAGAGTCCCGGAGATCCCAAATAGGACGCCAACCGAGCTCCGGCCGCGGTGGCACATCACGCGATCGTGAAACGATAATGTATAACACGGTAAAAATAGTCAACATGGAAGAAAATATCGTCCTTTCCTCCGCCCGTAAGGCTGTTACGGCGCGTCTTGCGGCACTCGGCCGCCGCTTTTCGGCTGATGATATCAACGAGATGGTCAGTCTGACCGTTGAGCGTTTTTACACAAAAGGTCACTATGACTCCGATAAGTCATCCATTAAGACCTATGTGAGTCAAATAGCGTTTCGTGTCGTCTATGACTTTGTCAAGTCTGTCGACAAGAATTGTGTTCGCTATATCCGTCTCGATGACGTAAAAGACTCAGAATCATGCGAATCCTATATGGATTTCACTGAAAGGGACCTTCGTTTCGCAGACCCTAAAGGAGCCGACTATGATATTCTGAGAAAAGAACATGAGGACGGCATTGAGTTAGCCAAGAGCAAACTTAGCGACAGAGATAGGAGAATATATGAACTCATATGCAAGGGATTATCATATAGTGAGATAGCTATGATTATAGGTTTAACTCCCCAAGCGGTGACCATCGCCGCTTTCAGAATGAGGCGCCAAATGAGGGGGAACTTCGGAGAGGCGGCTTAACAAGAGAATAAGAAGATGCCATATGGACACTAATCAGTCAACTTTCAGGGAGCGTATTATCGCTTTGGCAGAGAAGCATGCCAAAGAATATCTGAGGTCATATTCAGAGTCAAGAGGATTCCGTAGAGTGGCGCTAGAGAGGCCTTGGGAGACTTTGATGAAGAATATAGCTAACGTTGTCCTTGAATACTCACATAGCTTTGAGGAGTCTCTTGACATGCCTAACCCCGAGGAGACTGCGGTTATACTGATCCGCTCGGGTGTACCCGAGACGGCCATCGAGGCGCGTCATAAGCATTTGACCGTCTCTTTGACTAATGGGGAATACCGTATTTACAGGGAACCCAGTGGCTCGGGCTCCGGAACGTTCCGTATTCTTAGACCGGACAGCAGTCCGATTATCAAGGCTAACCTGACGTCACAAGGGCTGGCGGATTTGATGCTCGCTCTGGACTCGGCATTAGATGGTGTAGAGGATGAGATGAGGAAACTTATGCGGGATCTGAAGGAGGTGGATTTCAGGAAGCAGGTGGAAGCCAAAACCCGGGATATCGAGCGTACAACTATTAAAACGCTGCTTGACACTGTGTTGGCACCACTGGGAATAGCCGGGTCTTTCAGGGTCAAAAACGGCATCGTGACTATTAATATTACTCAAAGTTTCCATGCCGATCTTGAGATGCCCTTCGATGACATGGCTGGTTTCTTGGCTGATCCTCAAAAGGTTACGGATGCCCTTCAAGTCACGCCAGTAGAGGAGTCCCATGACTTCGATCACGTTGACTTCGGTTTCTTAGGAAGCAGGATTCGAGTGAGGTAGGGGATATTCGGGTTTTTAGTTAAACGATTATTAACGGAATATTTCTATATTTGTTTTATAATATAAGAGTATTCACCAAAATGACTCACCACCAGGTATTTAGTGGAAGAAACATCATAGCTGCCTTGTTTCTGATAGGGTCAATTGTTTTCTTTGTTTTGGGTGTAACCCATCCATTGATGTCGACAAAATATCAGGTTATAGGAATCCGGTTAAAAAGCCAAGAGGTCACACTATTTGACTCCATCCGTTTATTTTGGGAAAGTAAAGACTATTTTGTTTCTTTGATTATCCTTGTATTTACCTTCATTCTGCCGATATCCAAATATTTTGAGTTGGCACTTCGAATTATTACCGGTAAAAAGTACCTCGTACTGCAAAGCGTGGACAAATGGAATATGATTGATGTTTTCCTTGTCGCTATGCTTCTGCTCAATTTCAAGATGAACTCAAATTTCATCGTGATGCGACTTGAAGAAGGAACGAACTTCATTGCTCTAGCAGTTATTACCCGATTGGTAACAATCGCCCTTCTTGACAGCTGGTTCCTTAAAACAATTAGTATCAAATAATGATGATAATTCGTCTTAATGAGCTCTGCATTACTTCGTGATTTTGAAGCCTTTAGCTAAGATGAACTTGAGAGTCTCAAAGGCAGTGTTCCGGTCATAAGCCTTCTCAATTTCAGCGAGGTCGGCATATGGAACCAGACAAGGAGTCTGCTTTTTTTGGTCATCTCTAACTGGACCGTAGGTCCACCCTTCTGATAGGCGGCCTTGCGCCCAGACGTTGTGAACATTCTCTGCGATCGCCTCACCGAGTTCGATTAACTCCTTAGGCAGTTCTACTATAGAAGTGTCTTCCGGTTTGGGTATAAAATGTGTTTTTATCATTCTGTCGTCAAATGTAGAAAAAAGATTGGGATATTATTAGTTTTTCCAACTTGGAGCCATATTTTAGAGACAATGTCTCGTATGCGTTCTTAAGATTCTCAAGCGCCAGGAAAGCACTCTCGGCCGTGTTCCGCTCCACGACAAAATGCAAAGACGTCTTCGGGCATGGCTGCCCACTGATATATTTAGTTGTGCCTTTTTTCAAATAATAGTCATAACCACTATTAATTCGAATACGCTCATCGGGCGAGGAAGAGACATAAGGGCTCAAAGCATCTCGATAGGCAGTGGCCGCATCAAGCAGGAAAGCCAGGTCCTCCTGAGCCGTTTCCACTTGAATTACAAAGGTAAGCTCAAGCGAACCGCCAATCTCAACGTTAACCGTGTTATTATAATCTGAATACTTGAACTTAAAGCCGCCGTTGGCAAAATTGGCATCGCACAGCGCCTTAAGCGTCAAATCCTCAACTTTATCGGCCACTGTCCGTTTATTCTTCTCGAACGATTCAATCTCTTTTAATACAACGCTCCGTTTCTGCTCTTCTTCTTTAGCCTTGACGACATTCGCCGCCGGATGAATCAATTTGTCTCCGGCATAGACGCAAAGAATCTGCTTTGTCCAACGGTTGACAGGGAACTTCCTGGCAATCCGCTTCTTCAATTCATCACTGACCGATTCCATCCCCAGCAAGTCCACCCGGCACATCTCACGCCAGGGGGTGAATGCGTCGGACAAGAGCAGCTCGGGCGGAACCGAAATGGAAGAAAAAGGATAGTCATTCAAGAACCTCTCGTCACAACTCCGCAGGGTCGCAGGCAGGACAAGCTTCTTCAACTTCTTCATATACCCGAACGGAAGCGAGCTTATGTGTGTTACACCTTCCGGAATCACCAATTCCTCAACATCAAGAAGAGACGGGAGACCGGTGTCCGGGATGTTTATGGATTTTAAGTCCGTCGGAAACTCGGTTGCCTGGTTCAAGATGAGTAGCAATTCACGTTTTTGCTTGTCAACCAGGCAGTTCGCCTCGATTGACAGCACAGGATTATCCGGAGCGACGGACAAGTCCTTCATTTCATTATGACCTCCACGCATCTGTCCGTATACTTGGTGCGGGAGGAATTCCCGGACGGAGGACGGCAGATGAACTTGCGCGGAAACGCAACCATTAAACACGGACGGTGCGATGGAAGTCACCCCTTCGGGGACATCGATGCTTCCCAGAACCTCGCACCGGCTGAAGGCATGGTCTCCCAAATCCGTCAAGGTTTTCGGGAGGCTCAGAGTTTTCAATGATGTGCAACCTTCAAAAGCATTTTCACCTATTGAAGTCACGGATTCCGGAACGGTGACATCAGTAAGATTATGACAGCCACAGAAACAATATGCACCTATCATTGCCAATCCCTCGGGTAGAGTCACCTCTTTGATGTCGGTACATTGGAACCCATTAATACTTTTGACATTAGCAGGAATATCAACTTTGCTCAGCGGACAATCATAGAAGGCGTCCCTCCCGATGCTCTCCAATGAATCCGGGAATATGACCGATCCTAGCCTGCACTTACTGAACGCCTTATCGCCTATAGTCCTGACTCCTTCGGGCAATTCTATGCTCGAGAGGCTTTTGCATTCTTCAAAGGGTCCTTGTTCAAAATACCTGTCCCCAACCACCCCAAGCGTCACAAGACTCTTGGGCAGAACCACCTTCGTCAGGGAAGCGCAACGATAAAAAGCCCCTCGGCCTATAATACTCACGCCGTCCGGAATAACGATTTCACGCAAACTGGAACAGCCGCTGAAGGTATAATCCCCGATTTCCTTAAGGCCTTTCGGGAGAATCACCTTCGTCAGACTCGAACAGCCCTCGAAGCACTTTCCGCTTATCTGCTTCACCGAATCGGGAATAGTTATGGTGGTCAACGAGGTCCCCGCGAACGCATACGACTGGATGACAGTGACAGTGTCCGGAATAGAGACACTCTTTAGCTGTTTAATGCCCTGAAACTCTTTTTGGCCGATCTTGTCAACTCCTGCCGGAATCTCCGCATGACCATCAATATTTATATAATCATTGCCATACATATAAATCAAGGGATTTTTCGTCAGCGGACATCGCTATCACGCCTGACCAAATTCTCAACTAAAACACCATATTTTCGAAGCATCTCATTGTATGCCTTTCCCAGATTCTCTAGCGCGTCAAAGGCTTCCGCGACGGACCCCGGCTCCAGGCTCAAACGAACGAGGACATCCGGAAGTGGCTCACTGCTAATATATTCGCTATCGCCATAATCTTCCCAGTCAGCCTTGGTGACAAGGTGCGGAGAGGACGATGCGGTTATGTAAGGATTCAACGCTTCACGATAAGATGTGGCGACGTCCAAAAGCGCGGCAAGATCCGCCTCGGCGGTATCCATTTTAAGCGAATGCTCAATCTTTAAAGAATCGAATATCGTGACGGTGAGTTTGTTCCCTGATTCGAGATATTGGAATGCGAAGCCGCGGGGGTCAAATGTCGATTTGCAAAGAGACAGCAAAGTCGTGTCCTCGACTTTTTCGGACATCTCTTTTTTCTTTTGCTCGAGTAGCGCTTTCTCCCTGGCCTTAAGTCCCGCGTCAGTCGGATAAATCATCTGGCCAGCCGCATCAACGAATATCCAGTCATTACCTTTAAACCGCTCTACAATCTTGCCGCATAATTCATCGCTGACGGATTCCACCCCGATAAGATCCACCCTTCCCGGCAAGTGATAAAAGCTGTTTGAAAGCAGAAGATCCGGAGAGACCGAAACCGATGAGAAAGGATAATCATCAAAAAAATATGAATCTACTCTTTGCAATGAAACGGGTAAAACGAGTTTCTTCAGTTTCTTCATCCGCTCAAAAGGCAGATGGCTCAA
>JAEEGJ010008435.1_pt1 | contig 28396 bp, 18 predicted proteins | sample 8958761 | NCBI WGS metagenome assembly JAEEGJ01 (sample SAMN16246546, study PRJNA631951) | gut metagenome | biome: gut microbiome; feature: rumen; material: RS-attached | host: Bos | place: Iran: Karaj | collected 2018-10
CCTGCGTGTTCCCCAAGACCGGCCACACCCCAATGGACAAAAACACCTGGCTCGACTACCTCGGGAAGTGCCGGGATTACGGCATAAACCATGTCCGGTTCCACTCCTGGTGCCCTCCCGAAGCCGCTTTCGAAGCCGCTGACGAACTAGGAATATACCTTCAGCCGGAGCTGCCCTTCTGGGGAACTCTTGAAGGCGATGAGCTGCTGGCCTTTCTCAAGAAAGAGGGCCTTAACATAGTCCGGACCTATGGTCACCACCCCTCATTCGCCCTATTTTCCCTCGGCAACGAGCTCTGGGGTGAACCGGAAGTCATGAGGGACCTTGTGGAGACATTCCGGGCAGAAGCCCCGCATATTCTTTACACCAACGGCACTAACGCCTATCTCGGCTACCATGGCTATGTGGACGGGATGGATTTCCAGGCGACTTGCCGCACCGGCTGGGAGCCTTATGAGGAATATTCCAACCAGGTCAGGAGCTCGTTCGCATTCTGCGACGCGCTGGATGGAGGCATACTCAACCATTTCTATCCTGGCACCAGAAGGAACTTCTCTGAGGCCCTTCGCCTCTCCCCCGTGCCTGTGATCAGCCATGAGACTGGCCAGTTCCAGACCTATCCGGACTATTCCGAGATTGAGAAATACACCGGTCCGCTCGCACCATATAACCTGATGGAATTCCGCCGCAGGTTGGAAGAGGCTGGCATGGCCGATCAGGCCGAAGACTTCCACAAAGCCTCCGGGCAGTGGGCTGCCAGACTCTATAAGGCAGACATTGAGATGTGTCTCCGCACTCCTGGCCTGGGAGGGTTCCAACTACTTGATCTGCAGGACTATCCGGGTCAGGGCTCGGCTTATGTCGGTCTGCTTGACGCCTTTATGGACAGCAAGGGAACCGTTGACCGGAAAGACTGGCTGGGATGGTGCTCGGAGGTTGTCCCGTTAGCTGAGTTCGACAAATATTGCTGGACCGCCAAAGAGAAGTTCAAGGCCGGAATCAAGATTGCCGATTTCAGCACCCAGCCTATCAAGGAGGTGACCTGGACGCTTGGTCCTGACGGTGCCGATCCCTTCGCTGGAGGCAGTCTGGCCTGCCCTGCCGGGGAGGGCCTCCTTGATGTCGGGGAAATCGGGTTCGATCTTTCTTCTGTGAGCGCTCCTGTCCAGGCCAAACTGACTGTGACCGCCATTGCCGGTGATCTTGAAGTCAAGGAATACCGCAACTCCTGGCCAATCTGGATCTATCCGGCTGACAACCAACCCGACAAGGCCGGTATCATTGTAGTAAAGCGGCTCGACAAAGAAACCCTCGCCGCTCTTGAGGCTGGGGGCAAGGTCCTACTGATGCCCACCGACACAACCGGAACTGTCGGCGGACTATTCCAGACTGACTACTGGAACTATCGGATGTTCAAGAATATATGCGAGAGCAACGGAAAGCCGGTCTCCCCTGGCACGCTCGGGATCTTGACCGATCCGGATCATCCGCTGTTCAAGGAGTTCCCGACCGAGAGCCACACCGACTGGCAATGGTTCCCCATTTTGAAGTCCTCCCGCCCGGAAATCATTGATTCACTTGAAGATGTCTCTCCGATTGTCCAGGTGATTGACAACATCGAGCGGAACCACAAACTGGCCCTCATCTACGAGAAGACCGTCGGTAAAGGCAAACTTCTCGTATGCCGGGCCGACCTTGAGTCAGTCCAGGAATATCCGGAGGGCCGTCAACTCCTGAAAGCCCTCCTGGACTATCTGCGTTGATTACTTCTGAGGAACCGGACGGAGATCCAGGCCGAGCTCATCGAGCTGGATCTGGTCGATCTCTGACGGGGAGTCGATCATAACGTCGCGGCCCTGATTGTTCTTCGGGAAGGCGATGAAGTCCCTGATGGATTCCTTGCCGGCGAAGAGGGTGCAGACGCGGTCGAATCCGAAGGCCAGTCCTCCGTGAGGCGGAGCTCCGAACTGGAAGGCGTGGATAATGAAGCCGAACTTATATTCAGCCTCCTCGGGACCTATTCCAAGGACCTCAAACATCCTCTTCTGGACATCCGCATTGTGGATCCTGATGGATCCGCCGCCAAGTTCGTTGCCGTTCAGCACGAAGTCGTAGGCGTTGGCGCAGACTCTCTCGAGATCCTCCTTCTTGTCGCTGTAGAAGAGATCCATGTGCTCCGGCTTCGGGGCGGTGAAAGGATGGTGCATGGCGTAGAAACGGCCATCCTCGTCGTTCCACTCGAGAAGCGGGAAGTCCACGATCCAAAGCGGCGCGAACACCTTGGGATCCCTGAGGCCGAGCCTTCCGCCCATCTCGAGACGCAGGACTCCCAGCATGGTCTGGACCTTGCGCTTAGCGGGGCCGCTCATCACGAACACGATGTCGCCAACCTTCGCTTCGACAGCCTCAGCGATGGCCTTGAGCTGGTCGGGAGTGTAGAACTTATCAATAGATGATTTGACTGATCCGTCAGCGTTCAACTTGATGTAGATCAAGCCCTTGGCTCCAACCTGAGGCCTCTTGACCCACTCCGTGATCTCATCGATCTGCTTACGAGTGTACTCAGCTCCACCAGGCACGGCGATAGCGCCCACATAAGCCGCGTCGTCAAGAACAGCGAAGCCGTTGCCTTTGACCTTGTCAGTGATCTCATGGATGGTCATCCCGAAGCGCACATCAGGTTTGTCGGAACCGTAATTGTCCATGGCGTCGTACCAGCTCATTCTCGGGAGCGGGTCGGGAATGTCCACATTGATGACGTTCTTGAAAAGGGTCCTCATCATGCCTTCGAACATGTTCAGCACATCCTCCTGCTCGACGAAACTCATCTCGCAGTCGATCTGGGTGAACTCCGGCTGGCGGTCGGCCCTCAGGTCCTCGTCACGGAAGCACCTGACAATCTGGAAGTAACGGTCGTAACCGGCGACCATCAGGAGCTGCTTGAAAGTCTGGGGGGACTGGGGAAGGGCGTAGAACTGGCCCTGGTTCATCCTTGAAGGGACCACGAAGTCGCGTGCTCCTTCGGGAGTGGACTTGATGAGATAAGGGGTCTCGATCTCCATGAAGTTCTTGGAATCGAGGTAGTTCCGCACCTCATGAGCGAGCCTGTGGCGAAGCGTCAAAGCCTGCTGGAGGGGGTTCCTCCTGAGGTCAAGATAGCGGAACTTGGCCCTGATGTCCTCGCCGCCGTCGCTCTCGTCCTCAATGGTGAAAGGAGGGGTGACGGACTTGTTGAGAATATTGATGGACTCAACTTTAATCTCAATGTCTCCGGTGGGCATCTTGGGGTTTTTGCTCTGACGCTCAACGACTTCTCCGACGACTTGGATCACGAATTCCCTTCCGAGGGATGTGGCGGTCTCGACAAGGGCGCTGTCAGCGTCGGCCTCTACGACAAGTTGGGTGATGCCATAACGGTCCCTCAGGTCGATGAAGGTCATTCCTCCGAGTTTCCTGCTTCTTTGTACCCATCCGGCTAGGGTCACTTTCTGTCCTACATTGGCGATGCGTAGTTCGCCGCAAGTGTGGTCTCTGTACATATTTTGTTTCGTTAATATTCCGTTATGTCTTGAAAAAACTGTCAAGCTTGCAAATTTAACGATTTCCCCACAACTTTGGTAGAAGAAAATGAGTTATCTTCGCGATATGGAAGTTAGAGCGAAGAAAGCCCTTGGGCAGCATTTCTTGACAGACCAGGATATCGCGCGTAGAATTGTCGGTGCCCTCCAGGGCTCCCCTGTCCTTGAAGTCGGTCCCGGCATGGGAGTTTTAACCCAATATCTGCTGTCGCAGTATCGCGTCAACACATCTACCCCCCTGCACCCCCTAGGGGGACTGAGGGGCGTTCCCCTCAGACTCCCTGAGTCGCTTCGCTCCGAGTCGCCAGATGCTAATGGTGGCGAACTGGCGTCAGGTCTGACAAGTCCAGACCGTAGCCACCCTCGGCTCGTAAGAGGGAGGGGCCCAGATCGACGGAGAGAGTGGGAAGACAATTTGTCTTCACAATCTCTCCGAGAGATGGGAGGGGCCGAGCGAAGCGAGGAGTCTGGACTGGCAGAGCTTGACGCCAGCAACGTGTCAGAAATAGCAGTGCCAAAGATCAAAGCCATCGAGATTGACAAGGAAAGTGTGGTGTATTTGAAGAAGCATTTTCCGGAGCTGGGCGATGGGCTGATCGAGGGGGATTTCCTGAAGATGGACCTGCAGGGGCTGTTCCCCGGGCAGTTTTCGATCATCGGCAACTTCCCCTACAACATCTCCTCCCAGATATTCTTCAAGATCATCGACAACCGCGACCTTGTGCCGGAAGTCGTGTGCATGATCCAGAAAGAGGTGGCCGAGCGCATCGCCGAGAAGCCTGGCACCAAGACCTACGGCATTCTCTCCGTATTCCTCCAAGCTTGGTATGACATTGAATATCTGTTCACTGTGGGTTCGGGCGCTTTCAACCCTCCGCCCAAGGTACAGTCAGCCGTGATCCGCCTGACACGCAATTCGAGGACTTCCCTGGGATGTGACGAGAAGCTGTTCAAGACGGTCGTCAAGACCGCCTTCGGCCAGCGCCGCAAGACCCTCCGTAACTCCCTGAAGCCATTGTTGGCCGGACGGCAGTCCGGGCCCGCAACCCCGACTTTGGCTGACTCGGTGTTCGATCTGCGCCCCGAACGCCTCAGCGTCGAAGATTTCATCGACCTAACCCTCCGGCTAACTTAAAGTCGCAGCCTCTCCTTTGTGTTACGGAAACAATTGATATATTTGACAAACAATGATCGGCAACCTTCTCGTCATACTCTTTTTCCTGCTCAGCCCGGCCTGCGTGCTATGGCTTTGCCGGCGCATCACTATGCTGGACAAGATCGGGCCGGTGCTGATCCTCTACATCGTCGGAATCATATTCGGAAATCTGTTTCACCCATCCGGAATGGCTGGAATTCAAGAAGTTCTGTCCAGCGCCACCGTCCCCCTGGCCATACCGCTGATGCTGTTTTCCTGCACCTTCCAACGTAGCAAGACAAGAAGCCAATTACTCGCTCTACTGCTAGGCTTGGCCGCCGTCACGCTTTCTGTTCTGGCTGGGTATTTCTTATTCGGAAGGAATATGGAGGACGGAGCGAAGATAGGCGGGATGCTGACCGGAGTTTACACTGGCGGAACCATCAACCTCGCCTCACTAAAAGTGATGCTGGATGTTCCCGAGGAGACTTTCATCCTCTTGAACTCATTTGACATGGCCATCAGTTTCCTGTATCTGACCTTCTTGCTTTCCGTGGGGATCCGCCTGTTCCGCCGCTGGCTGCCCGTGGAGGCTGGAGCTGATAATCAAGGAGTTGAAGGGCAGGAAAAGGAACGGCCTTTCAAGGGGTTATTCACAAAGCAGGGGCTCCGGGACGCTAGCTTCCTCCTGGCTGTAGATGCCTTAATCATAGGCATTTCCGCAGGGCTGGGCCTTCTCGCTGGAGACGGGGCGTTCATGACAGTTCTGATTCTGAGTCTGACTACTCTCGGCATAGCGGCCTCGTTTTGGAAGCCACTCAAAAAGCGTAAGCATGGCTACGACATCGGAATGTACTGCATCTATGTGTTCTCTGTCGTGGTGGCCTCGATGGCGGACCTGCGCTCGCTCAGCATAAGCGGCAGTTTGAATATGTTGGGCTACTTGACTTTCGTGATATTCTTCTCCTTGCTTCTGGAGATTCTGGCAGCGAAACCGCTGAAGGTAGATGCGGACACAATGACTGTCAGTTCTGTCGCGTACATCTGCTCACCACCTTTCGTTCCGATGATGGCCGCTGCCATGAAGAACAAGTCCGTGCTTGCTGGCGGCCTCTCAGTCGGTGTCGTCGGCTATGCTGTCGGCAACTATCTCGGTTTCCTCATCGCCCGCCTGCTGGAGATGCTATAACAATCTCTTTCAAATCAATAATTATTGCTGATTCACAGACAAGTGAAGGAATTTCTTGATACATGAAGATGGAGACTTTGTTCTTCTACTGATCAGATTGAAAAGATAGTTCAACTCCTTCTCGGGAATCGCTTCAAAGTTTAATCGTTTATCTTTATACCCGAGTTTCTTAACGACCTTGAGCATCTCTCTATAACACGAATGATCACCGTACTCGTCTTCCAGGTCAAACTCAGAACCCGCATTGGAGTCGATAGCAATCAGCATTTTGTCAACACTTTTATATAGTTCCTCCAACGAGTGTTTAGACAAGAAATTGTATTTACTCAAAATATAGTCGATAATCTGCTGATATTCAGTAGGATCCAGGCCCGAAAAGATGTTTCTTAACGCGGAATAAGAAAGATGCTTGTTGTTGGAGTAGAAATAATCAACCATGTTCAACGCCTTCCTCATGACATTGCGGCAAGTCCTTTTACGAAGCGGTGCGGAAAAGGGGTTGTCGGATCTCAAGTAAGCCAATAAGCTCCATCTGTATTCTACCGCCGACGGGCAAAGCTTCCCTGCCACAGGATTGTTGAACACATAAGCCACAGTTCCGAGAATACCCTTCACTACCTTCTTCAGCGAACTACCGAATGGCTTTTGGAATACACTCCCATTTCTCTGATACTCTTTGTTGTATTCCTTGACGAATGTGATAGCCATCTTTTGAATAAAAAGTCTTAATACACGAAGGCCGATATTTTTAAATAGGAAATGAATATGGTTAAACATAGGACAGAACCCTATAACGACGAGCCCCATCTCTCTAACCAAAACACTGACAATAGTGATCAATACCAGAAAATCCTCGGTACGGTAGAATATCCCATTCCCCGCCAGACCTTTTATGAAAGCATGTCTCGCATCCATCGTTTTTCACAGTTACCGTTTATTATCGCGAATATAATAATTATTACAAGGAATCGTAGCCGTGTTATGTAAGTTATTGGTTGATAAGCAATAACGCAATCAGATGGTCCCAAAATCGAGACCATCTGATGCAGTAAATAGCTGTATTACAACCGTTTCCGTAACACGCCAACTAGAAGAGCTGGCTAGAAAAGCTCACTGAAACTGTTGGCGAGAAACTACCGGAAGATATTCAGTACTTGAACGCAGGCGCGGGCGTCGTGCATCGGGTACATGCGGAAAGCGATGGTGTCCGCTGTGTCATTCAGGTGATCCTTAATGTAATCCCACAGACGCATCGCATAGTCCGCTCCATCAGAGATGCTCTGATATTTCCAAGCGCACAGGTTAGCGATGAGAGCCTCGGCCTGAACCCACGGAACCATCTGAGTGTCAATCTCTCCGTCAGCGTCTTTGCCGAACACCACATAGCCATCGCCGGACATTCCGTCCATTCCAGCCGAGTAAAGCCCCAGGCAAATGTCCTTGACATGATTGATCACATCCATGTCACGTATCGCATAGGCCGCATCCAGGATCGACCAAGAGGCCTCGAGATCGAGTCCGTACATGCAACCAGACTGGATCAGGTTCCAGTCTTTGGTGAATCTCAGATCGAGATGACCGGTCTGCTGATTGAAGAACTCACTGACCATCACATCGATAAGGTCAGCGATAACTCCCCTGAGTGACGGGTCGCGCCAAATGCGGTAGAGATTGGAATAGCTCTCGAGAAGATACAAGTGCGAGACCGCTAGACGGGACTCGTCCTTGATCGTGAAATCTCTTGACAAGACCTCACGGTAGCCGCCGAACTCAAGATCATGGAACTCTTTCTCGACAATCTTGTAGATGTTGATGGCCTGCTTGAGTGATTCCTCATCCTTTGTGGCTCCGTAGAACTCGCTGAGAGCGTAGATGGCCAAAGCCTGGTTGCTCAAGATAGCGTCGGTCTCCTTTTTCTCTCCCCAAGAATCGACATAGACAAAAGCCCCGCCGTACTTGTGGTCGATGAAATGCTGGATGAAATAATCCTTGCCGTTCATGGCCGGCATGAGATATTCCTTCTTGTGGAAAACGCGATAAGCATTGGAGAACGCCCAGATTATGCGGGCGTTAAGCTGCTCTTCCCTGTCAGCGTCCTTGTCGGCCGCAAGTCCTTCGGCTATCTTCCCGTAGAAGCCGCCGCGAGGATCCTGCATGCCGGACCAGAACTTGAGGATGTCCCATTCCAGGACCTCCTTCACCTCCTTCATCAGGATGTCTGTCCTTCCTGTCATGGCACTGTAGTATGTTATTGAATATTACAGTGTCTTGATGTGAAGGTTGCGCCAGCGGACCTTGATGCCGCCACCGTCATGGATCTGGAGGCAGATCCTGCCACGTCCCCTGCCGATAGCCTCATCGGTGATGTCGGTCATAGGCTCGCCGTTGAGCCAGGACTGCAGGTGGTCGCCTTCCAGGCGGATGCGCATGGTGTTCCACTCTCCGTATTTAAGGATGTTCTCTTTCTCGTCAGGAATCTGATAGAGCCAGCCGCGGCCGTAAGACTCATAAACGCCGCCGGTGTCGTGGTTCGGCGGAGCGACCTCAACCTGCCAGCCACTCACCTTCACGCCTTCAGGGACGATCGAGCGGATGAACACGCCGGAGTTGCCGTCAGCGAACTGCTGGAATTCAAGGGTGAGATCGAAGTTGTAGTAATACTGGTCTGTTCCGAAATAGCCGTAAGCCTTGTCGGGACCGCTCTCGCAGACAAGGCAACCCTCGTCATCGACGTACCAGAGCTCAGTGCCGTAGTTGATCCATCCGGTCAGATCCTTACCGTTGAAAAGATCCTTCTCAACCGGCTCGGGATCAGGAAGTTCCTTGATCTTGATGTTCCTGAACCAAGCGGGATAGCCATGGTCCTGGAGGCAGATGTGGCCGGTCGGTGACATACCGTACTCGGTGCACTCGGCCCACTTGCCGGCGGCCTTGCGGGCGAACCAGTCCTCGCTCCAAGCGTCGAACTCGACGGTGACCTTGCCGTTCAGCAAATAGGTCACGTGGCCGTTGTCGAATATGATCTCACTCTGGTTCCACTCTCCAGCGGGCTTGAGGTCACGAGTCTCGAAATCGGGAACATACATGGCGTAGTCCACAGCGCACCTCTGCCAAGGCTCGAGCACGTAACCGTCGTTCATCTCGGTGAAGTTATCGTCGTCAATCAGCTGATACTCAGGACCGGTCACATAAGGGACGCTCAGCACAGGATTCTCGACAACATGGTACATCATACCGCTGTTGCCGCCCTTGCTTATCTTCCACTCCCACTTGAGGTCGAAGTTGGTGTATTCTTTCTCCGTCACGATATATCCATTGGCATCGTCACCACCGCCTTCGGCTTGGATTGTCCCGTCAACGACAGCCCAAGGGCCTGTCAGGGCCGTTCCGTTATAGTCTCTCCAACCATTCAAGGTGGTACCATCAAACAGGAGTTGCCAGCCTTCGGCCTTCTCTTTGGATGTAAGCGTGTTCTGCTTGGTGGAGCAACTCACCAGCGCGAACGCAGCGAGGAGCGCGGCTCCGGTCCAGTAAAATAACTTTCTCATATTCATTGTGTTATTAGAATGAAACAATTGTCATAATGCGAGAATACCCATGATCATGAAGAACAAGATGATCAGGAGGATAACAGACAACGTGACGCATCCGCAACCACACCCGATACCTTTTTTAGCACCTTCAGTGAAACCTCGATCACCCTCTCCGCTGCGGGAGAACACCAGGCCGATCAAGCCGCCCACGAGGGCGCAAATCAAAATGAATCTTAACATAGTGAACAAATTTAATACTTTTCCCGACTATTTCAATAGTCCCGACAAATTGTTATTTTTGTGAGAAGGAAAAAACACTCAAATAATATGTTCGCAAAAGAGATTTATATCGCTAGGCGGAAGGCCCTGTTAGAGAAAATGGCGGCTACCGCTCCTGAAGGGAAAAGAGGAATAGCCCTCTTCGTGGGAAATGTCGAGGCCGCTGCCCAATACAAGGACAACGCCTACAAATTCAGGCAGGATTCTTCCTGGCTGTATTTTTTTGGTTTGGATGAGCCCTGGTACGGGGCGATTATCGACCTGGATAGCGGGGAGGAGACAATCTATGCCGACGATGTCGAGATCGGAGACATCATCTGGATGGGACCTCAGCCTTCGGTAGCTTCCAAGGCCGCATTGGCAGGTGTCAGTAAATCAGCGCCTTACGGGGCATTGAACGTGGCCGTGACAAAGGCCTTGGCCACCGGAAGGGACATTCATTTCCTACCCCCTTCAAGGTATTACAACACCATGAAACTGGCTTCCCTTGTGGGGATACCGGAAGAGAATGTCGGCAAGGTCGCCCCAATCGCGGAGGATGGCGGAAGGCATGCCTCCGAGGAGCTGGTCAAAGCCGTGATCTCGATGAGGCTCGTCAAGGAACCTTGTGAGATTGAGCAACTTGACGATGCCGGAGCCCTCGGCCAGGAGATGCATTCCATCGGCCGGGACAACATAAAGATCGGGATTGTCGAGCAGGATATAGTCGGAAAGATGGAGGGGCTGGTGCTCCAGAAAGGTTGGGGTGTCTCCTTCCCGACCATCTTGACACAGCACGGCGAGACCCTTCATAACCACCTCCACGACAAGATCGTTGAGCCGGGCAAACTGATGGTCATCGACGCCGGAGCCGAGAACAACATGCACTACGCCTCCGACTTCACGAGAACCTATCCGACCTCCGGGAAATTCACTTCCAAGCAAAGGGATGTTTACCAGATAGTCTGTGACTGCAACGAGCTGGCTTTCAGCCTGACAAAGCCTGGAGTGGCCTATAGGGACATCCACCTCGCGACCGCAAGGAAGATGCTTGAGGGGCTCTCGGCTCTGGATCTTGTCAAGGGTGACCTCGACGTGATGGTCGCAGAGGGAATCGCGGGCCTCTTCCAACCGCATGGACTGGGCCATAACATGGGTCTTGATGTCCACGACATGGAGGATCTCGGAGAGAACCTCGTCGGGTACGATCCTGACCAGACCAGGGCAAAGCAGCTTGGCCTTGGCAGCCTGAGGATGGCCCGCCGTCTCGTTCCCGGGAATGTCATCACCGATGAGCCGGGAATATATTTCATTCCGGCCTTGATCGAGAAGTGGAAGAGCGAGGGCACCGGAAAGGGCTTTGTCAATTTCGCGAAGCTTGAGGATTATTACGACTTCGGAGGAATCCGCCTCGAGGACGATGTGCTTGTGACTGAGGATGGTGCCCGCCGCACCGGCCCCAAACGCCTGCCCATCCAGCCGGACGACGTGGAAGCCGCAATGTCATGTCAATAGTAATCATCATCCTGGCCGTCCTGGCAGGAATCATAGGAATAGCCGGAAGCGTCATTCCCGGTCTTCCAGGGCCTCCAATCAGTTGGTTGGGGTTGTTGATTCTGTACATTTGGGGCAATGGGACCAATGCCGCCGGAGATCCGATGTCAACGAAGTTCCTCCTGATTTGGTTGGTGATCACGGTCATTGTCTGCGTCATTGACTATGTTGTCCCAGCCTATTTCACGAGGATCACAGGGGGTAGCAAAGCGGCCGGACGGGGAGCCATCATCGGCCTTATTGTCGGGATGTTCGTGCCACCGGTGGGAATAATCCTGGGGACTCTCGGAGGAGCTTTCCTGGCTGAGTACCTGGTGGCCAGGAAAGACGGCTGGGAGTCTTCGAAATCAGCCATAGGAGCCCTTCTGGGGTTCTTTTTCGGCACCGGAATCAAGCTGATCGCCAGCGGCTTGATGATGTACCACATAATCGTGTTCATAAGATGAGCGACACAAGGCATCAGACTTTCCTCTCCGAGGTAAAGAGAATACTCCCGAAAGAGAGCATCTACACAGACGATTTGAGATGTCTCGCCTGGGGAACAGACGCCGGTTTTTACAGGCTTATTCCCAAAATCATCATCCGCTCAGGAAATGAGGGGGAAGTGTCCACAGTCTTGTCACTGGCCAGCCGCATGAAGGTGCCTGTCACTTTCAGGGCCGCCGGAACAAGCCTTTCTGGCCAGGCAATAAGCGACTCTGTCCTGCTTGTGGCAGGGAAGAATTGGGAGAGATTCAAAGTGGATCCGGGCAGCGGAAACGTGACTTTGGAGCCTGGTATAGTCGGAGCCAGGGTGAACGCCATCCTTAAACCATACGGGCGTAAATTCGGACCGGACCCGGCTTCAATCGGCTCTTGCATGGTGGGCGGGATCGTGATGAACAACGCCTCCGGAATGAGCTGCGGCACACACGCCAACTCAGACAAGATGATGATCTCGGCCAGGATGGTGCTCCCGGACGGGACAGTCCTTGACACTGGTGACGAGGATTCGAAGGCCGCTTTCCGAACCAGCCACCCGGAGTTCCTTAAGGCGATAGAGGATCTCCACCGGGAAGTCATTTCCAACCAACGACTTACAGACAGGATAAAGCATAAGTATTCAATCAAGAATGTTACCGGTCTCAACCTGCTGCCGCTAGTGACTTTCGACGACCCGTTCGACATCATGGCCCACTTGCTCGTGGGCTCGGAAGGGACGCTGGCTTTCCTGAGCCGGGTCACGATGAAGACTCTTCCGCTCGCCCCCTTCAAGGCCAGCGCGATGATCTATTTCGGATCCATAAAAGAGGCTGCGGAGGCGGTTGTGGCGATGAAACGGGACGAAGGATCCATTATAAACGCCGCCGAGTTGCTCGACAAGAGGTCGCTGATGTCCGTCTCGGATCCGATGCTGGAGAAGTACCCGGACAAAGACCTCACAGCTGTGCTGACCGAGACCACGGGATCCTCCCTGGATGAGCTGGAATCAAATATTTCCTCGATAGTTTCCTCCTTGGAAGGGTTCGGAGTATTGTCCGACTCGGGACTGCCCGAGTTCACAAGTGATCCTGAGACTTGCTCTAAATATTGGGCGATCCGTTCCGGAATATTCCCGTCCGTTGGAGGCATGAGACGTCAAGGGACCACATGTCTCATTGAAGACGTGGCTTTCCATATCGAGGATCTTCCCAATGCGACAGTGGATCTGTCCAACCTGCTTGACAAGCATGGGTATGACGACTCCTGCATCTACGGCCACGCACTCGAGGGCAACTTCCACTTCATCATCAACCAGTCCTTCGACTCTGAGGCTGAGGTGAAAAGGTACGAGGAGATGATCCGGGATGTGGCGGGAATAGTCGTCGGAAAATATGACGGTTCCTTGAAGGCGGAGCACGGTACCGGCCGAAACATGGCTCCTTTCGTGGAATACGAGTGGGGGGCCGAGGCCTTCAAGGTCATGGAAAGGATCAAGGAAATATTTGATCCTGAGGGGATTCTCAATCCCGGGGTGATATTCAACAGTGATCCCGGATGCTTCCTGAAGGATTTCAAGCCACTACCTGTCCTGCCGTATGGAGAGAAGATCAACAAGTGCATCGAATGTGGATTCTGCGAGGTGAATTGTGTATCCTGCGGCTTCACTTTATCTTCAAGGACCAGAATCGTCGCCCGCAGGGAAATAGCCCGTCTGGAGGCGGATCCATTGAAGTCCGAGGCCGACAGGGAACGTCTCGCGAGACTTCTCAAGGAATATTCCTACCTGGGAGATGAGACATGCGCGGCGGACGGGCTCTGCTCGATGTCTTGCCCGATGGGTATCGATGTCAGCGACATGACCCACCTGATCCGTGAGGAGAAAACTCCCCAGGGTTCTTTCAAGCGAAAGGTCTGGTCACTCGCCGCTGATCATTTCCCGATTGTGAAAACAGGTGTCAGAACCGCCCTGGGGCTGGCTTCGGCTGGAGACGCCATCCTTGGAGACAAAGCCATGTCAGCCGTTGGTAAAGGGCTCCACAAGGGCCTGGGACTGCCGCTTTGGATTCCTTCCACCCCTAAACCTTTCTCCCTATCCTCTCGCCCTGAGCCGTCCTGTCATCCTGAGCCTAGCGAAGGCCCCCTCAAAGTCGTCTATTTCCCTTCCTGCCTCAACCAGATGATGGGCCTGCCCCGCCATGGGAGCTTGGCGGAAAAACCTCTGGTCGAAGAGATGGTTTCCCTGCTGGGCAAAGCGGGATACGAGGTGATATTCCCGGAAAAGATGGAAAAACTGTGCTGTGGGATGATGTGGGAGAGTAAAGGAATGCCAGATATAGCCGACAAGAAATCCAAGGAGTTGGAGGAGGCTCTCTTGAAGGCGTCCGAGAACGGCCGGTGGCCCGTCCTGTGCGACCAGAGCCCTTGCCTGCACCGGATGCGGAAAAACATCAGGTCCTTGAAATTGTACGAGCCGGCGGAGTTCATAATGACATTCCTTAAAGACCGTTTGGTCTTCCACCAGGACGACACACCTGTGGCTGTCCATGTCACTTGCTCCACCAAATTGATGGGGCTTTCGGGCACGATCATATCCCTGGCCAAGATGTGTTCGACTAATGTGATCGTGCCTGAGGAAGTAGGCTGCTGCGGATTCGCGGGAGACAAGGGTATGACCCACCCTGAGTTGAACGCCTGGGCTTTACGTAAACTCAAAGACAGCGTGAAGGAAGCCAAAGTGGGGTATTCCAACTCACGCACATGTGAGATCGGCCTGTCCGGACACTCGGGAATCCCATATATGTCAATCGCTTATCTTGTTGATTCTCACACAACTAAAGGTGAATAAAAAAAGAGAAAATTGTTTTTTATCGATAATATCCCTAAATTTATTGGATTTTAGGAAATAGCGAAATGGCTGGAGGCAAAGGAAAATACTGGATTATCGGTCTGATCGGTTTACTGATCGGAGTCATTATCATGTCGGTGTTTGACACTGCGATGAACAAGACTTCGACCAATGAGTATTGCATGAGCTGCCATACTCATGAGCAAGCCGACCTCGACTGGAAGAAATCCCCCCATTACCTCAGCCACAGCGGAGTGATGACCGACTGCGCCGCCTGCCATCTTCCCCCGAAAGAGGATGGTCTCCTGAAATACTATATGATCAAGTCGAAAATAGGCGCCAAAGACATTTGGACCAAGTGGACTAAAGACACCGACAAGATCGACTGGGAGTCTAAAAGATCCCTTGAAAACGCCCGCAAGATCGTCTACAATTCCTCTTGTGAGAAATGCCACGTCAATCTTTTCCCCGAGGGAATATCCGATGACGGCATCACAGCCCATCTCCACTATGAGGAAAACGTCAAAAAGCTCGGGCTTGACTGCATCAGCTGCCATCTGGATGTGGGCCATTATATGCCCGGATATGAGCATAAACGCCTCGAGGGTAAGGTTATAGAAGCCGACAACAGTCCCATTTACGAGACTCTGGCAAACGTCGATTCATTCACCGACTTCACGGAGACAGTCCCGGGGACTAAAGCCGCTATCCGGATGATAGCCGTCCCTGGAGGTGAGTTCACCATGGGAAGTCCGGAGAAGGAACCGCTCAGGAATGCTGACGAGGGACCGCAAAAGAAGGTTAAGATCTCTCCGTTCTTCATGGGTGAGGTTGAGGTGACCTGGAGACAGTTCTGGGCTTTCTACAACGAGACCATGTCCGAGGGCCGCACTCCTCCCGAGAAGATTTACGCCAACAACAACCGTCCAGATGTGGATGCGGTCAGCGGCCCGACTCCCCCGTTCGGGTTCCCCGACCAGGGATGGGGCATGGGTGACAGACCTGCCATCACGATGACCCATTATGCCGCCACCACCTTCTGTCAATGGCTCTCTCTGAAGACAGGGCGCCACTACCGCCTCCCTACCGAGGCTGAGTGGGAATATGCCGTCAGGGGCGGGACAGACACTCCTTACTTCTTTGAGGGTAATCCTAAGAAATATTCCAGAGGAGGATTCTTAAGCAAGCTCAAAGGAGCTGACACCACGATGATAGCCCGCTATGTGGTCTATTCCGAAGACAGCTCTGGAAAGACCCAGGAGCCGAATTCCGTCAAAGCCAATCCGTTCGGACTGAAGAACATGCTTGGAAACGTCATGGAATACTGCTCAGACTGGTACGCTGAGGACGCATATTCCAAACTCGCTGACGGAGTCTCCGACCCCAAGGGTCCCTCTAGCGGTACTGAGCATGTGATCAGGGGCGGTAGCTATTCTGACGACGCATCCCTTGTACGCTGTGCCGCCAGAAGCCACACCGAGCATGACAAATGGTTGAAGACCGATCCTCAGAACCCCAAGAGCATATGGTGGTACTCAGACATCAAGGGTATCGGGTTCAGGGTGGTCTGCGATGTGCCTGAAGATTTGAAAGTCAATTAAATACTTAATTATTAATAACATCATGAGCGATAACAAAATGGACAGAAGATCCTTTCTCGGCACAAGCGCCAAGATCGGAGTAGCCGGAGTTGTCGGAGGGACCCTCCTCGCCTCCTGCGGCAAAAAAGAACCGAAGATTGTACCCCTCAGGCAACCCGGTGAGTACTACATCCCCGAGCTTCCTGACAAGGCCATCGATGGCAAAGCCCTAAAGGTCGGTGTCATCGGCTGCGGCGGACGTGGCTCAGGTGCCATTATCAACCTTCTTGACGCCGCTGACGGAATCACCGTCACCGCTCTTGGAGACACTTTCGCTGACAGACTTAACAACCTCAAGAACAAGCTGAAAGAAGAAAGGCAGCAAGAAGTTCCTGATGATCATTGCTTTGTCGGCTTCGACGCTTACAAGAACGTCATCGACTCGGGTGTTGACATGGTCATTGTCGCCACTCCGCCCGTGTTCCGTCCGACCCATTTCCAGTACGCCACTGAGAAAGGTGTCCACTCATTCCTCGAGAAACCAATCGCCGTCGACTCAAAGGGCTACCGCCTGATCATGGCCACCGCCAAGCAGGCCGAGGCCAAGGGGCTGAGCGTTGTCTGCGGTACTCAGAGGCATCACCAGCGTCCCTATGTGGAGGCTTTCCAGAAGATTCAGGAAGGTATGATCGGTGAGATCACCGGAGGTAATGTCTATTGGAATGGTGGCATGCTCTGGTACAAGCAAAGGGAGAAGGGCTGGAGCGACATGGAGTGGATGATCCGCGACTGGGTCAACTGGAAGTGGCTTTCCGGAGACCATATCGTTGAGCAGCATGTCCACAACATCGACGTGTTCAACTGGATGTTCGGCTACAAGCACCCCATCAAGGCCACCGGTTTCGGAAGCCGTCAGCGCAGGATCACCGGCGACCAGTACGACAACTTCAGTGTCGATTTCGAATATGAGAACGGCGTCCATCTCCACAGCATGTGCCGTCAGATCAGCGGTTGCTCCAACAACGTCAGCGAGGAGGTTCACGGAACGAAGGGCTACTGGAAATCCGCCGACCAGGCCATCTACGATCTTCAGGGCAATCAAATCTGGAAATTCGACGAGGAAGCATCCAAGGCTCAATTCAGCCAGGATAACCCTTATGTTCTCGAGCATGTCGACTGGGTCAACCATATCCGTAAGGGAACGGCTCACGTTGAGGCTGGCGAGTGCGGAACGTCCTCCCTGTGCGGAGTCATGGGACGTGAGGCCGCTTACACCGGCCAGACTGTCGAATGGGACCAGATCAGCGCCGCCGACCTCGACTATCTCCCTGAGAAACTCGAGATTGGAAAGATGGACATGAGCCAGTATAAGGTCGCGGTACCTGGAACAGAACAGCACTAGGCCATGGATAGAAGATCATTCCTTAAGACATCCGCGATTGGGGGAGCTGCCGTAGCCGCTTCCTCCATTATCCCCGCCTGCGCCTCATCTAAGGATAAGGATGGGAAGAAGGCCGCTAACGACGTGGCTCTCAACATCTCCTTCCAGGAAGGCATCGCCCCCGGAGAGACTCTCGCCGAGAAACTCGATTTCATGCAGAACCTCGGTGTCGTCGGTTTTGAGCCCAGCGGACGTGGACTTAAAGGCCGCGTGAAAGAGATCCAGGACGCCCTTAATGGCAGAAACATCAAAGTGTCAGCCATTTGCGCAGGTTTCAGCGGGTTCATTCTCGCAGAGGATCCTGCCGTGAAGAATGAGTTCGACACCACCATGCGCGAGATTGTCGAGGCTGCTGGTGAGCTCGGATCCACCGGTGTCATCATGGTTCCCGCCTTTAATGGCCAGAAACCTTGCATGCCCCACACCCAGGAGACCCGCGACTATCTGTGCGAGGAGCTTCACAAGCTCGGTGAGTTCGCCAAGAGCTGCGGCACGACCGTCATCCTTGAGCCCCTCAACCGCAAGGAGGCCTATTTCATGCGCCTCGTCGCTGACGCCGCAGCTATCGCCCGCGACGCTGACAGCGAAGGTGTGAAAGCGATGGGAGACTTCTGGCACATGCAGGAGGAGACCTCAGACTACGGTGCCTTCATGTCTGCCGGAAAGCAGTACCTGCAGCATGTCCATATCGCCAGCCGCGGCAATCGCAAGATGCCCGGAGAGAACGGCGAGGTGGATAACTATGTGGAGGGATTCCGTGCTTTGAAGCAGATCGGATACGACAAGTATGTCAGCTTCGAGTGCGGTTGCGGAGGCGACAGGGCCACCCTTGTCACCGCCGCTGTCAACCTCCTCCGCGCGCAATGGGAAGAGGCTTAGGCTAGAAGTACTTGCTGATTCTGAAAAGAGCGGTGCCCTGTCGAACAGACGGGGCACTTTCTTCTTCAAAGAAAGGTGCCATAGAGGACATCCAGATAACGGACATCCCGACTTTCGCGACCCTCAAGCCAAACTCGGCACTGAAACCGTAATCCTCGGTCCTGATTGTCTGATCCACAGGCAGTGAAGCCTTAAACCTATGGTCATAATACCCCCCGAGACCAAGGAAAGCCGACCCTCTTCCTCCTCCCTGGAAGATGAGATGCACCGGGACAAACAGTTCGCTGCCCTTATACTTAAGAGAGGACGAATAGATATTGGTCTCATCAGGATACAAGGCGGAAGTCATGGCATAGATTGCCTCAGCTTTCAAGGCATAATGACTATGACGGCCGAAATTCAACTTGGCTGATAGTCCGGCACCGTAGGAGAAGCTTGTCTTTCCGTCAAATGCCGCGTTCTTGAAATTGAAGTGGCTGCTTCCGACATTCAATGACAATCCTGTCTCAAAAACAGGAAGAGCGTCTGAGTGTTTGGGGGCAACCTTGCCTGACGGAGCAAAGTTCTCATCAGAAGCGACTTCAAGGGTTAAATCCGTGAGGTAGTCTGTCACCTTATCAAGGCCTTCGTAATCAATAAGTTCAGCATCATCTTCGGGCTTATGGTAAGGAGACTTGAGACCCGTGGTCACCGCAAGGGTGGGAACGCCTTTCTTAGCGAAGCCCTCTGTGTCAGTGGCAGTCAGGATGGATTTCTCAAAGTTCACCATCTTGAGGTTGAGTTTCTCTGACTTAAGAATCCTACGGCCGTCCTTGATGGTGGAGACTCCCTCAAGGGTAAGCTTCCCGCTGGCTTTATACCAACCCACCATATCAACGCTCATCATCAGCCTCACGTCGAGACTGTCAACATCCAGCATCCGCTTCGCGAGAGCGTTTGAACCATAAAGGCCAATCTCCTCCGCGTCAAAAGCGGCTATGACCACTGTCCTTTTCAACTGGTCACGATATTCACAAAGCGCCCTGGCGATCTCAATCACGGAGGCAGAGCCGGAAGCGTTGTCATCAGCTCCGTTATAAATCTTGTCGTTCTTAATCCCGAGATGGTCATAGTGGGCTCCAACGACAATATATTGGTTCTTCAACACAGGGTCATTTCCCTCAAGAACGGCCACCACATCCCTGTAAGCGTCTGTTCCAGGTCCCGAGAACGGAAGGAACCAATCATCATAGAAGGGCTTCAGACCCATTGATTTATATTCATTGACAATATAATCCGCAGCCTTGTGAGCGGATACTGTCCCTGCCTGGCGCCCTTTAAGGGAGTCGGCGGCGAAGTAATAGACATGGCTGGCAAGACGCTCCTGACGGGTCTGCGAAAACAGCGGCGCACAGAGCGCCATCAGGGCAAGACATAACAATAATTTCCGCATCATATCTTAATCTTTGGTTTGTACGGCTGCGAAGATAAGTAGATTTCGTCGTATATTTGTCATCAAAGATAATTATATGATTGAAGGACTTAAGGTTCTGGCGTTCGACGCCGACGACACTCTCTGGTCAAACGAACCCTTGTTCAGGGAAGCTGAGAGAAAGGTTGCCGAAAGGCTTTCGGAATATGGCGATTTCGACTATATCTCTGACGAACTCTATAAAGTGGAGTTCAAGAATATGGGAGACTATGGTTTCGGGGCCAAGGCTTATGTCCTGTCAATGATCGAAAACGCGGTCAACCTCACGGGAGGCAAGCTTACCGGAGACCAGGTAATGTACATAATAGACAGCGGCCGGGAGATCCTCAGGAACCCTGCCACTCCATTACCTGGTGTTGAGCAGACGCTGGAAGCCTTGAAACACGACGGTCGTTACAACCTTGTCATGATGACTAAGGGGGAGCTTCTCGACCAGGAACGGAAAATCGCCAGATCCGGTCTCTCAAAATACTTCAGTCACATTGAGATTGTCTCTAACAAGTCGCGAAAGGAATATCTCTCCCTTTGCGACAGGCTTCGTATCGACCCGGAGAACTTGATGATGATCGGAAACTCCTTCAAGTCAGACATAGAGCCCGTACTTCAGCTCGGCGGCTGGGGAATATACATCCCCTCCGAGACTCTTTGGAAGCTTGAGCATACAGAGGAGTTCGATCATCAGCACTTATTTAAAGTTAAGTCGTTCAAAGATATTATTAACATCCTGATATGACCTCGGAACGAATATTCGTCCTGCTGGCCTTGCTCTTGAGCGGGAGCCTGGCGATGGCTCAAAACGCCGACACTTTGAAGACAGGCTCCGAACGCCGGAGCAACCAGAACGTGATGTTGAACGCATCCTACGCTTCGATTCCGAGAACCATCTCACTTGGCATACCGGAATGGGGTTCTTATATCATGGATGACGGTCTTCCTGCCTCTGTGTTCAAGGATTACTTCCCGGGATACCGGTCCTGGAGAAGCGGCCTCTCCACCGAGTCTATGCAGCTGACCCGCCTGGACGAGTCAGCGATACAGCTTGGAACCACAGGCTTTTTCCCGATGTCTGTCTCGAAAACCGGTGCGGACAAGCCCGAAGGGGCGGTGAAGTACACCGCCAACCAGTACGGCCGCCACGAGATTGAGCTTCACACCGCCTCCCCGCTCGGAAATGGATGGGGAATCGACCTGAACGTGTACCAGAGTTTCGATCGGGGCTCCAACCATCTGGATTTCACAACTTATCAGGAGAGAATCCGGTTCTACAAAGCCGGAGTATCAAAGAAACTTCCTGACGGACGGGGTCTGTTCAAGGCCACATATCTGTTTATGAATTACCTGGATCTGACAGACCAGTACGGACCGTTCATATTCGTTGGAGATGGAAGCGTGAAGCCTTACGGCGACTTCCGGCTTGGAAGGGACCAGTATATTCCCGAGACATCCATCTTCGAATATATCGACATATACGACGGGAAGAAAAAAACGGGACGTTACACAGAGGATCTGGGTATTCCTGTCCATGTCCTGACGGCTTGTTACAACCGTACCCTCAGCAACGGTATGGAGATGGATTTGAGCTCCCGTGTCAGGATGAGTTACGGCACACAGAAAAGCACCTACCTCAACGGTATCAACGAAGTCTCGGCAGGCGACGGCTATTCGTATATTGACGGAACCCCCTATTCCGGAAACGTGCAGAGCCGCTTTTTCATGTATGAGGCCGACCATTTCAATGAATGGCTCACCACCCTCCGTGTCAAGAAAACCCAAAACAAGCATTCCTATACCGCCGGAGCCAATTTCTGGTTCAACTGGAGCCAATCCGCATCCATGACCTCCAACTTCGCCTACGAGGCCAAGAAAAACCCCAAGGCCCTCACTTACAAAGGTGAGTTGTATTATGTCCACAACACCGGAGCGCAGTACCTGGATGGTTCCCAGAGCCGTCTCGCCCTATTCGCCCAGGATGAGTGGAGAATCAACCCGAAGATCAATTTCCATTACGGACTTCGGGCGGAATACAGCGGAATCAACGGAACCGCGGCCCATAATATAGATGGCAAAGACAACAACTCACGCTACAACGGCTGGTCATTGGAAAGCCCCGGAGTGACCCTTACCCCATTCAAGAGAAATGTCATCAACGGAGCGGCCACTTTGATAGGATATTACAACCTCAATTCCCATTGGGGTGCCGAGTTTGATGCCATAGCCTCCCTGAACCATCCCAACCTTGGGCAATACAGCGACTCGAGTGTTCCATACGAAGGAGCCCAGCCCAGCTATATACTCCGCGGAGGAGTCAACTTCAAAAACAAATGGCTTGATTTCCAATCGCTTCTGACATATCTCAAGCGCTCCAACAGCTATGAGATGGGCATGTGGACCCATAAGCTTTCCCACGCCGCGGGAGGCTACCCGGCAGGCTACAACGAGACTGTCTACGCAAGCTCTTTCTACGACATGGAGGTTCTCGGGTGGACTACCGACATGATCCTAAGCCCGTTTGAAGGCTTCACCTTCCACGGATTGTTCACCTTCAGGATTCCGAGATACCAAAACTACAGCTTCACTCCTGTTTTCAGCGACGGGTACTCGGAGGAATATGACTTCTCCGGCAAGAGGATAACCAGCAGCAGTGGCACCGAGATCGAACTGGAGCCTTCCTATCAGACCGGGAAATGGAGATTCTGGCTAAGCGCCCGCTATTATAGCAAACGCTACATCAACATCACGAATACCCTCTTCCTTAATCCTCGTTGGGAGACTTTCGGAGGAGTGGATTTCAAGTGGAACGAGCATGTGAGCCTGTCCCTGAACGTGGTTAACTTCCTGAATGTCACAGGGGCGTCCGCTGGAATACGGGAAGCCTCCCTGGCCACAGACATCACCCCCTACCAGAACTATCTCACAAGCGGATCCTACATCAGGCCCTTCACAGTTGAGTTCAGTACCCTTGTGAAGTTCTGAAACCTTTAGTCACGCTTGATCACGAAGCCGAACTCGGCGTCAGAGAAGACCCTGTCTTCCTGAAGAGGGCTGGGACCACAACTGTTGCCACCGAGGCCGGTGTCCGCTGCGTCAAGGCAGAGCCAAGTGTCGCCGGGATCCGGAAGCTCAAACTGATGAGGAGCCAACACGAGGTCTACAGCGGAATATGGCAAGGCGCTGACAGACATCACTGGACGGCCGAATTCCGAACTCCGGAGGCTGTTGGCGGCCGCCTCGAAGAGAGCGCCCCTTCCGCCTCGTCCAGTCAAGGAAACCCAACGGACTTGCTCATGATTGGCCATATCCTGTGGCTTGGTGTAGTTCTGCACCTGATCCGCCACCGTGCTCTCGTACTTGCCGACGAAAGCGCAGGTGTAACGATCGGAGTAGTTCTCTACAGGGCCCCTTCCATAATAGGTGAGATTGGAAAGCGACTTCGGGACTTTCATGACATAGCCGAGACGTCCAAGAGGCAGTTCCGGTTTATCGGAGGTGATCTTGGAACGCATGGAGATAGTGCCCTTACGGTCAACCGTCCAGACAACATGAGAGGTGAAGGTTATGACATTCAAACTGTCAACGTCCTCGACAATAGAGCAACTGGGTGATGCTGTGCTACCTTCGAGATGAGCCCCGTTAGGAGCCTTTGATACTATGTCGAAAGAGACCTTTACGCAACCATTCTCCTCGCTGACATCCATTCCGGAAGCGGTGTGCTCGAGATTATGGAGTCCATTCTCAAACCATCCACGTACTGCCCAGCCATCGTTATTGATGATAGCCCTGAAGGTATTGAGCCTAGGCCCCTCTCCTGGAACGAAGACATCCTTCCCGCGATACTGGAGCCTGGCGATGGTGCCGATGGCGGGATCGAATTCAGCTTTGAAACGGCATCCCTTGACTACGAGGTAGCCTGTTTTCTTGTCAGTGAAGCTCTTGGGCGGGCGGGTGTTGCCTAAATCCTTCGCTTCGCTCAGGATGACAGAGGGAAGAACTATCTGGTCCTTGCAGACCTCATATCCTTTTTCCGCCCAAAACATATCCTCCTTAAGGGTGTAACTGACATTAAGATAGCACTCCTTGCCTGTAGGCAGAGGGCCGACCTTTATCGCCTTTGTAACTTTCTCCCTGGGGCCGATCCCGTCAGCGTCGAAGGTACCTGTCCTAACCGGTTTACCATCAGCTATGAGAGTCCATTCAGCATCGTAAGAGCAAGGCTCATAATAGTTTCTGTTGAATAGGCAGATATCGACAGAGCCGTCGGAAGCTCCAATCAATGAGGTATATAAGTTCTGATAAACCTTCTTCACCTCCCAATATTGCGGCTTCGGGGAACGGTCTCCGTTGAGAACTCCGTTCATCACGAACTGGCCGTCGTTAGGAACATCCCCGAAGTTACCTCCAGAGGCCAGGTACCTGACTCCTTCGGGAGTATAATTCCAGAGAGACTGGTCCACCCAATCCCAGATGGCTCCTCCCATGAAGAAGTTCGTGGAATCTATTGACTGCCAATATTGAGCGAAATTACCAAGGGCGTTACCCATCGAATGGGCGAACTCGTTGATGTGATATGGATACTTCACATTGCCCTTTCCTTTAGCGACCCACTGGACCCATTTAACGCCAGGATACTGGCTGCAGCCTATGTCAGATATGTCGTTATTGCGCTCGTACTGGATAGGACGCATAGGGTCAATGGCCCTGGCAGCGGCATAGGTGTACTCAAAATTCTTTCCAGGACCGGCCTCATTACCCATGCTCCAGATAATCACAGAAGGATGATTGTAGTCGGAGGTGACCATCTCCACCATCCTGGCCACATGGGCATCCTTCCACTCTATAGGATGGGAAAGGGATGCGTCCCCGTAACGATAATGATGGCTCTCGATATTAGCCTCATCCATAAGGTAAATCCCGTACTTGTCGCAGAGATAGTACCAATAAGGGGCGTCGGGATAATGGGAGCAACGGACGTGGTTGATATTGGCCCTCTTCATGAGCTTTATATCTTCCTCCATCACCTCACGGGTAACAGCATGGCCCATTGACGGCTCCGTCTCGTGACGGTTCACTCCACGGAGCTTCACCGGCTTCCCGTTAAGATAGAAATACTTTCCGGCAAAGCCGAACTCGTCCTCTTCCGCGGAAGTATCCTTGATGCATACCTCACGGAAGCCGACAATGGTCGAGAATATATCAAGCGTCTTACCGGAAGCGTCTTTGAGCTCACCTACAAGAGTATAGCGATGGGGAGCCTCGGCGGACCAAGGCTTGGCGGCTGGATATTCCAAGACAGATGAGACAGCCTGTCCGTCGAAGTCAGCCACAAGGTTATTCTCATCCGAATACAGCTCATTCTCGAAGAGGTGGTACGAGATGGAAAGACCGTCATTGCTGACTTGACCGGCAATCTCGACATCAACCTTCAAGGAAGTCATTGAGGGAGTGACCTTTATGTCCATGGCAGAGACCTTGGGTTTGGCCTCGAGGGCAACCTCCCTGAATATTCCGGGAAGACGGAACATGTCCTGCGCCTCGAGATTGGAACCGTCTGAATTACGGTAAACCTCAACCGCAAGGATATTCATACCTGGCTCCAGATACTCGGTGATGTCAAACTGGGCGAGATTGCGGGAGTTCTTCGAAAAGCCGACATAGTGACCGTTGACCCAAAGATAGAAGAAGGAATCCACTCCGTCAAAATTGACGAATATCTTTTTGTCTCCCCAATCCTCAGGGACCTCAAAAGCCCTGCGATAGGATCCGACCTCGTTACGAGCCTTGTACATTGTCCATTCCATAGGAGGCTCGCGCATAACTCCGAGCTTCCAATCTCCCGGCTTGACCTCTTTCCACCAGGGGACATTGACATTGACATAGATAGGGGTTCCGTAGCGCTGAGTGCCATCCACATCTATTCCAACAATATTCCAGTTGGAAGGCACGGGAATCACATCCCACTTAGAGTCGTCAAACTCTTTCTCGAAGAAATCCAATGGCCTCTCATCCGGATTAGGCACCCAATTGAACTTCCATTCCCCATCTAGGGTCATCCACAGAGAACTGTTCTCAGGAAGAACCTTGCGGGCGGACTCAACGTCCTGGAAAGAGAAAAACCATGCGTGCGGGGCTTCTTTGTTCAACCCGAGATACTGGGGGGACTGCCACTCCTCACCTGTAGGGGCGTCTTGACGCCCGTAAAAGAAACCGGAAAGAAGGGCTGTCAAAAACAGCAATGTCCTCATAACTATTTATTTATCAGTCTCAACAATTAGATCCAGATCCTCATCAAGGGCAGCCTTAAGGTCACGGCCACCGGAAAGAACCTTGCAGAAGCTGACCTCTTCTCCCTCTATCTTCTTAACCCTGAGCCTCGCAACCTGCTGGCGAGCCTCCTTGCCACCGATCATTTTCTTGACGTAAATGGCGAAAGTCTGCCCCTCCTGCAAGCCTTGAGCGGAGCCGAGGTCGATGTAGACTTGTTTCTGCTTGTCGTTCTTTATGCCTCCGCGCTCAATGATCTCGCAAGTGAGGGGATACATCCCGTCAAAGAACCTCATCACAAGATTGGAGAGCCTGTTGATGGCGTTCTCAACAGCCCTCTCAGGAGAATTGACCCACGACATGTCCGACTCTGATATCTTGAAAGAAGGGCTGGCTATGACCGCGTCGGTCATGGCATCCTTGACATGAAGGGTGACGGAAAGCAAAGCCCTGTAATACACTTCGGTGCGGGTTTTCTTGACTTTCTCGCCATCTTTATTCTTCTCCTCGTATTCTTTGACCTCGTTCTTGGTGGTCGTGGAGAGATTGTTCAACGTGGCGTCGACATATATCGAACCGGGAGTCTCCACCTCCGCCTTGGTCAGCGGACCGTCCACAACCCGGAGCCTGTAAGCTTCTGACATGCCCTTGAGTATGGCTGAGCGGACAGCTCCCTGATAGCCTTCCATCTGTTTTGAGGTCTGTCCGGTAAGAACCGCTGTGGCTATCTCACCAATCACTGAGCCGGCGCTCCTGTCAGCTTTTTTGTGGGTGTATTCCAAATTGTTCATCGAGGCGATGATGACAGGATTCCTGTCGTCATCCTGGGAGAACACGCAGACACTTGCCAGCATCATGGCCACCACTGTGGCGAGAAACATTTTGACGTCCATATCATGAGAAATCTTGATTATACAAATATAGATATTTATCGTTAAATTTGGGATATGAAAAAGCTCATACTCCTTGCCGCTATGGCAGTCGCATTCGCGCTAGGCGCTAATGCTCAAACCATTGATCTCAAGAACACCTGTGACTTGTCGCCTTTTGTTTTCGGACATAACCTGGAGCACACCAGGGCCGCCGTCAATGGTGGCCTGAGCGCCCAGATGATCCGTAACCGCAAGTTCGCAGGAAAGCCCTCACGCAACGAGGGCGTATGCGCCGAATGGAGCGGTATCGGGGAAAAGACTTTGTTCCAGCAAGAAGGACAGCACTACACGAAGCATATTGGCAACCCTGGCATGCAAAGGAGCAATGAACTCCGCTCCCAATCTGTCCAGAATCTGACCGAGGGACAGGTCGCGGGAATATTCCAAAAAGGGCTATTTTTAAAGAAAGGTGAGACTTACGAGATGAGGACCGTGACAAAGGTGTCGGCTCCCCTTACTCTCAAGATTGAACTCACTGACCAAAATGGATCCAGGGTCTATGCGTCCAAGTCATTGGAATTGAAGCCTTCGGATGATTGGGTGGCCAGCGAATTCGACTTGACGCCTTCCGATGAGGACAAGGAAGGCTGCGTGAGGTACACCTTCAGGAAAAAGGCCGAGGTGATCTTCGGTGCCTTGTCAATGATGCCCAAGGACAATTTCCATGGGATGAGGAGCGATGTGGTCGCCAACCTCAAGGCTATAGGTCCGAGGATCATCCGCTGGCCGGGCGGCAACTTCGCCGGGGAGTACCGTTGGAAAGACGGGCTGCTTCCTGTTGACCAGAGAGGTCCTCTCCAGGCCGCGACAGAGATTGAGAGTCAACCATATTCATACGGATTTGACTTCCACGAGATTGACACGGATGACTTCATAGCCCTTTGCCGGGAGGTCGGAGCCGAGCCGATGATCACGATTAACATCGCTTGGAGTGAACCGGAAGAAAGCGCCGAGTGGGTGGAGTACTGCAACGGAGGGGAGGACACTGAATATGGCAAAATAAGAGCGGAAAGAGGCCACAAAGAACCGTATAATGTGCATTTCTGGTCCCTTGGCAACGAGATGGGATATGGCCATATGGAAGGTCCCAAGGGGCCTGAAGGCTATGCCGAGATGGCTGAGAAGCACGCTGACGCGATGTTGGGGGTGACTCCGGATCTGGAGCTTTGCTCCTCAGGGCCATATCCGAACGACAACTGGGCGAAGCATTCCGCGGCGCCGCTCGCCGATAAGGTCAAATATATTTCCCTGCATCACTATGCGGGCGGCAGCAAGCAATTC
>JAEEGJ010008436.1_pt1 | contig 28395 bp, 33 predicted proteins | sample 8958761 | NCBI WGS metagenome assembly JAEEGJ01 (sample SAMN16246546, study PRJNA631951) | gut metagenome | biome: gut microbiome; feature: rumen; material: RS-attached | host: Bos | place: Iran: Karaj | collected 2018-10
CCTGTAGGTCTGCGATCTGCCTGGTTGTGTCCTGTCTGCCGATCTGATAACCGCTACTACTGCATCTTACGAAGATGATTGCTGTCTGTTTACCCTTTTTAATATTCGTTGCCATATTTCTCTTTGAAATAGTTTATTACTTTTTTGATTACATTAGAATAATGCCAAATTATACAATTTGAGGAGTTATTTGAGTTGTTTGAGAACAGATAGAGATTTCTGAGTTTTTTGAGAACAACAGAGTAATCATTGGACTAGTACTTGGAAAAGTATATGTCATTGATACAAATTATTCAGTGAAAATTTGGTGCTTTCATGAAAAAAGTCTATCTTTGTGGCATGAATAACTAAAAATATGCGAGAGTAACGAACATAGCGTTCGCAATATGGTCTTACCTTTGCAGCAAAATAAGATGATATGCCGACAAACAAGAATGCACTTGTAAGATATAAGTACCTGGACAGACTGCTCTCTGACCATCATCATTATTATGACATACATGATCTGACAGAGAAAGTTAATGATATGCTTTATGAAGATGGTTTCTCAGAGGTTGGGCAGCGTTGCATAGAGAAAGATCTTGTATCATTGGAAGGAGCTCCCTTCTCTGCTCCTATTGAGCGATTCAAGAAGAATGGCAAAAGCTGTATCAGATATGGGAAATATGGATTCTCTATTTTTAAGGAGGAGATGAGTCGTGAGGAAAGAAGTCTGTTACGTGAGGTTTTGAGTACCCTGGGTCAATTTGGTGGTCTTGACAACTTCCAGTGGCTTGATGATTTCAAGATAGGACTTGGGCTTGAAGATCGAAGACCCATTATCAGCTTCAGCAACAATCCTTACTATATGTCTGACCCTACGCTTCTTGGCAAACTATTCGACATGATTTCAAATGAGGTTGTTATACGTTTGTCGTATCATACCTTCACAGATCCAACCGTTCGTAGTATTGAATTCCATCCTTACCTGCTGAAGCAGTATAATGACCGCTGGTTCTTGATAGGTGCAGCAGATAGCGATAAGAAGATTCTTAATTTCCCTCTTGACAGGATAGATGATATTGAACCTTTGCCAGAGAAGAAATATGTAGATTGCCCAGAGGATCTGTATGAGCGTTTTGAAGATATTATAGGTGTTACTATATACGACAAGGAACCAGAGCATATTCTCTTCTGGGTAAGCGATGCATCAAAAAACTATGTGGCTACAAAGGCTATTCATGGTTCTCAGACACAAATAAAAGGAGAGGCTGAGCAGAATCTTCGCAGCCAATACCCAAATCTTGATGGAGGTGCGTTCTTCACTATTGATTGCATTCATAACTACGAGCTAATCCGTGAATTGTGGTCGTATGGTAAAGATTTGCTTGTATTATATTCAGATGACAATATCCAGGATGAGATTTTTGAAAGATTATATGAGATGACGGAAAAATATACTAAGTTACGAAAATAGAATTCGCAGATTATTATTACCTTTGCAAAAAATTGAAAATATATGAATACTAAATTTGCAATAAAGAATTTTCGAGTGTTTGACAATAAGGGTGTGACATTTGAGGTCAAACCAATAACGATCCTTACTGGTTGTAACAGTGCAGGAAAAAGTACCGTTGTTAAGGCAATGTTAATTTTGAAACAATTCTTTGTTCAGATTAAAAACGCTATTGATACTAAAGCTCCAGTTAATTTATTCGAGTATAAGATTGATGTTGCTACTGAAGACCTCAAATCCTTGGGCAACTTCATGAACACTATTCATCGTGGCTCAGATTCTTCGGAAATAACTTTTGAGTATACCATTTATTCTCTATTATTATCAAAGGATATAAATGTTAGTCTTACATTTGTTGTCGATCAAAATGATGAATTGAAGAATGGGTTACTATATCAGATATCCTTGAGTACAGAAGGCATTACTTTTTATTCTTCGAACCGTAAACAACATGGTTTCTCATGCAATATCAATGTGATTAAGGATGCTTGTCCCGTTTTCCTAGAACTTGAATACCTTATCTATCGCTCTTGTTCAATCTATGGTGAGTATAACTATAGCCCGACCAATTCGATGTCCCGTGAGAAATTCGAAAAGTTAATGGCAGAAGCAAAAGATGTATTAATGAGCTATGATGAACATAGGGGTAAAGATGTTCTTAAATATGTATATTCTACTCAACTTCAAAACCAGGATTTTTTGCAGAAGTATAATATCAATCCAAACATCTTTGATTGGACGAAAAAAAGTAATTCTTTTTTTTACATACCAATAATATCCGAATTAGATAATATTGGCAAGGATAATATTAGTTCTTTTGTAAATAAGTTATTGAAAGACAATCCCTCAGCAGAGTTAGAATTTGCTTCAGATAAAATTATTAAAGATTACATCTCTTCTGATGTAGATTCCTTTAGTTCCTATTTTATAAAATATGAAAATGATTATCTCAAATCTATAAGTTTCTCCAGCATTTTCAATTTTGCAGGATTACCAAGGAGTTATGATTTTGTAATCCCTCAAGATTATTGTAAATGGAATCCCCATAATTGGGAGGCTGTAAATATTCTGGAAGATGTTCCAGAAATAAGTGAGGAAGAAAATAAGAGAGAAAGGGAAGAACGTGTACAAAAATGGAGAGAAAAGGCAGTTGATTTCCCGATGCTTTATGAAGTTGTAATGTCATGGAATAAATCCAATGTCTATAAAAATGATGAGAATAAAAATATATATTTCACATTTGATGAAGAACTTAATCTCGTAGGTGGATATAGGCACCACGCCTTCAGCGCACTTGGAGCATTCCTTTCATGTATTGTAAATGATGCCCTAAATCCAAACATCTGGGTTGGCATTACTTATTCACCATCATCTCGTGTTGATGCAAATAGGTATTATAGTTTAGCAGATGGTAGTAATTTTGCCTATACATTAAAAAAGTACTTTGATGTAAGTCGTGTTTTTAGGGAAAAGAAGATGAAAGACAAAACAAACTACGAAGTGGGTTCTTATATTAATACATGGATTAAAAAGATTGGAATAGGCGATAGGATTGAATTCAAAACTATTGAAGATTTTGAACTCATTTCTCCTCGTTTATATAAGAAAAAAGACGATGACGGTTGTTTCTTGACGGATGTAGGCTTTGGTGTTACACAGTTACTATCAGTGTTAATACCTATTGAAACCGTGTTGATGTCTAGGCTAATTGCTGCTTCTGATGGCAAGGGTATAAATAGATATACTGGCATAGAGGAATTATTTAAGTTATATAATTGGGGCACTGATGAATTGAAACTGCGCTCTTTCATTCATGACACAATAGCTATTGAGGAACCAGAAATACATCTGCATCCCAGCTTTCAATCAAGATTGGCAGAAATGTTTTTTGAAGCATATAAAAACTGGGGAGTACAGTTCGTAATAGAAACGCATAGTGAGTATTTAGTACGTAAACTGCAGGTGATGGTAGCTGATAAAGAAAATGAGTTTACACCGAATATTGTTTCTTTGAACTATGTAGAGGTGGATGAGAATAATGTATCCACAAATCGGAAAATAAATATCTTAGAGGATGGAAGATTAAGTGAACCCTTTGGGGCTGGATTCTATAATGAATCTGACACACTTGCAATGGATTTGTTTAGAAAAAAACCAATACTCTCATGATATCTAAAGTATATTTTCAATCAGGTTTTTGGAGAGACCTTTGTTTGAATACAACAAGAGAAGGTATCCGTGCAATGCTTGATGTATCAGACATATTAAGCAATTCTCACGTTATAACGGATGCATCTGAGGATGTGATAAAGAATGATCCATTCCTTATGGTAATGATTCGACAAGGGAATTATTACAGATGCGACGAAAACTATATTGAAAAGAAGATCTGCTCATTAAAAACTGATCAAAAAGCTGAAGATTTGTGTGCGACATATCTACTTGATAAGAGATCTAATGAGTGCGACATAATTGAGAATCGAAATGGAGTTGTAGCAATATGCGTAGAATCATTAATCCGAAGGTATTATCTTTTTAAAGGCGACGGATTCTGTCTAGATAAAAGCCATCGTTATGTTTTAGGGTATATGACATTTAAAGAAAAACTACATCAACCGTGTAATTCTTTAATAATTCTAGACCCATATTTGCTATCTAAACGAAAGATAGATAGTGAAACTCAAAAAATAATTTTTCCAGGAATCTCTAATAACTTGGAATCATTATTAGATGCTATACTTCCGTATACATTGGATTTGGATTTTCATCTTACAATTATCAGTAATCTTGAGAAGGGCAAAGAAGATGTAAAAAGAGTTTATGAGAAAGTGAAGAAATGCCTCAAAAGGATACGGAAAGATCTTACTATTAGGTTCGGCTTTTTTTATACAGAGAAAGGTTATGATTTCAAAGTTGAGTCCTTTCATAGCAGGCATATTCTTGCAAATAGTTTTATCGTAGATTCTGAAGATGGGTTAGATTTGTTTGGTGACAAAGGGTACATAACAAAGAATAATCCGACTATATCAATTGTGTTCCCTCGGTTATTCGGGAATAGCCGTCAAGATATAACAAAGTATGAGAATTGGATAAGGTCAGTTAAGATACATGTAGAGGATTCTTCTGATAGCTTGTTTTATGGAACAAAGGAAAACCGATTATTTGAATTAGTTAAATGATATACTTATAAAAATGGGATTATTATAACATGGCAACATTTTATCCTTCAATAGAAAGAATAGCAAAGTTCAAGGTTCCCCCAACAGATGGGGAACGGACTTTACTTGATTTTCTGGGTAGAGTGCTGGATGATTCATATGAGGTTTATTTCAACCCATATTTGAATGGAGACCGTCCTGACGTGGTGATTATGCATAAAGGAAATGGCGTGCTGATTATCGAGGTGAAGGACTGGAATTTGAATAACTATGAATTAAATGACAAGAAGAAATGGGTGCTGAAACAAGATGGATCTGTAGTTAAATCTCCTATAGATCAAGTCCTAAAATATAAGAACAATCTTTTTGATTTACATGTAGATCAACTGCTTGCAAAAAAAATATACGATGTTCGTCATTTCAATATTGTTGCCTGTGCTGTGTATTTTCATTGTGCAAGTCAGAATAAGGTTGATAATCTATTGGTTAATCCATATAAAAGCGATAACAAATATCAAACATTTTTGAAATATAATGTAGACCTAATTGGTAGAGACTCGCTTGATACAAGTAGTTTTACTAAGATTCTGGATCAGCATTATATGACTCCATCAAAATCATCCTTCTTTTTCACTGATGATATTTATCAGAATTTTAGGAGACTATTAACTCCAACAATTCATCAGAAGTCAGAGGGTGATCCATATATTTACTCTCAGAAACAAAAAGATATTATCTATTCCCAAACATTAGAACAAAGAGTTAAGGGTGTGTTTGGCTCTGGTAAAACAACTGTATTAGCAGCACGAGCCGTTCAGGCATATAAGAGAGCATTGAATTGGAATAATTATCCCAGAATACTGATACTGACCTACAATATCACCTTAAAGAACTTTATTCATGATAAGCTGATGAGGGTTGATGAGACTTTCCCTGTTGAGAGTTTCATCATCATCAACTATCATTCTTTTATCAATGCCGAACTAAACAACCTCAATGTTGAAGTGGTAGTTCCAAAGGATTATCCAGAAGAAAAGGTAGGTGAATATCTTGAACAACATTATTATTCAAATGTATCTCTATTTGATGATCATAAGGATGAGATTGTGAAATATGATGCTGTACTGATTGATGAGATCCAGGATTATCATCGTCCATGGATGGAGATTATCAAACATTATTTCCGTGAGCCCCAGGGTGATTATGTCTTGTTTGGTGATGTCATGCAGAATATATATGGACAACCCACCGTCCAAAAAGATGTCGTAACAAATGTCCAGGGAAAACCAAATGAACTCAAGTATTGTTTCAGATCTGATCTTAAAGTTAGGGATGTTGCGCAGTCTTTCCAGCGAAATATCTTCAGAGGGAAATATGATATAGACGATTTCGAAGAAAACAACAAAATTGGCTCGCTTGGCTTGACTGTTGATAAAGATGGCTATATTAATTATATGTACCTTCAGGGCGTTAATCCCATTAAGTCCTTATATAATATTATTCGAGGTAATATTCTGAACAAGTCATCCAATATTGCAACTAATGATATAACCATATTAGGTTATACAACTCGTCTTTTACGTACATTTGATGCATATTATCGCTACTCTAGTAGGGAAAAGGTGAATTCCATGCTGGAAACGATCGAAGCAATGTATATGATAAATCTTAATTATATTGGCAAGAATAACATGGAAGATGAGGATAACAAATGGTTTGTCAATATAAGTGAGCATCTCAAGAAGAAATTGTTTCCTAACAGAAAAGAATTGTATGATAATGACATCACAAAGTTAAGAAGACATATTGCAATTCTTTTTACGATATACGATCTATATAAAGACTTTGAGGAGGAATTCAAGAGCCGTCTAACCGAGGAATGTGAGAAATGCGGGATCTCATTGGACGCTTTTCTGGAATTTAATAAGCATTACGGTGAACAACTGAAAAGATTCAGAGAAGACGTATATAAACAGAACTACAAGACTATTAGAGACAACAAAAAAATCCATTTCTGGATGAATAGCGGTACAATAAAAGTATCTACTATTAATTCATTTAAAGGCTGGGAAAGTGAGGTCGTGTTCTTAATTCTTGAACCAAAGTATGACATGACCACATTGTTTAACCTTTCTTTTGACGAGCTCTTATATACAGGGCTTACCAGATGCAGAAGGAATCTCGTTATCATTAACTATGGTAATGAAGAATACGACAAGAAAATACGACCTATTATAGACGCAGTGAAATAAAAAAATGGTAGCGAACATAGCGTTCGCTGTGATTTCGTATCTTTGCAGCAAATTCATATTTAGTAACGAATTAGATTCAAATTATGGCAAAGAATGGTAAATCAAAGAAGAGTGAAAAGAAGCATTCTAAGGTAAATTGTAATAATCAGAATGCTGGATCAAATGTGGAAGATAATTCTGCTTTCTCTAGTGTTACACCAAAGGAAATAGGTATCCTTGACATGGTGATAGCTTTTGATACTACTGGCTCTATGGCTGAATATATCGGGGCTGTTCGTAAAGAAGTATCTGAACTTGTACCTCGTTTGTTTAAGTATAACCAAAACCTAAGGTTGGGTATAGTCGCTTTTGGCGATTATTGCGATATGACGAATGCAACGGAGTTTGGGATTGCTTATCAGTATCAGATACCAACTGCCAATGCCAACGATATTATCAAGTTTATAAACCAAAGCAAGGATACTAATGGTGGTGATTCTGATGAATTCTATGAACTGGTCATTAGGAAGATTGTAGAAGAAACGCCGTGGCGAGAAAACTCTACAAAGGTTATTTTGCTGATTGCAGACGCTGCTCCTCATCCTCTTGGATATACTTATCAAGATTATGTTGTTCGTAATCAGATAGATTGGAGAATTGAAGCCAGAAATGCTAAACAGAAAGGAATCAAGATAGACACCGTATCTATCAGGGATGAGCCTTGGTATAAAGAACTCTCAGAAATAACGAATGGTGTGAGTGTGCCTTTTAAGACAGGAGAAAAAACAGCCTGTCTTGTTGAGGCTGCAACTATGGCTCGTGGTTCAAAAGAGGCAAGGATGCATTTCTTTGATATGGCTGGATCATGTGTTGACGATTTTGATGGTATCTTTGATAGTTACTCAGAAGTAATAAAGGAGTATTAATTGATTAATAAAACATCTGTATTAACGTTCTGATATAAAATGATTGAAGAGATATACAATAAAGACAATTTCTATAACTACCTTTGGCTTTCAGACGGTAGATGTCTATGGTATGATAGATGTCTGGAGGCTGAGCACTTAAAGCCTGTAGATGATTTCTTATTAGAAGGAAGATCTCTGACTGTTTTCAGCGAAGTACTATCCATATATCAAGATACACGAAAATGTGTTCTTGATTTCGATATCTATACGCTTGAAGAGTGTTATAGAAAAGGTAATACTGGTGCTGCGGAACTTATGATAGATTGTTATCACTACGCTGCCAAGAATGGAGTAACGGAAGCTTATAATAATATAGGTGTATTCTATGCAATGACAGATAGACTTGAAGAAGCATTGCCCTATTGGAAGAAAGGGGCTTTAGGTGGTAGTGCTCTTGCATGGGTTAATCTGGCGAACTATTTTTATACAAATAATAATAATGATGATGTGTTATTCTGTCTTACCAAACTTAAAGAGCTGAATCATCCGCTGGGATATTGGAACTGGGCTCTTTCATACCATTTTGGATTCCTTGGTATCACTCCTGATGCAGAAAAGGCAGAAGGACTTTATAGAGAGATGATGTCTTTGCTTCCAAGGGATGAAAAAGAAAAAGCAGAAGGAGGTAGCAAAGAATTGTTAGATTTAAAGACTATGGCTTGCTACAACCTTGCCAAGATGCGTTTTATGACAGAAGAGCATACGAAAGAGAACCTTGACAGCATTGTGTATCTCCTTACGAGAACACCTTATGTGTTGTTGGATCAGCCCAGGTCTAATCAGCTAATTGATGAAATAAAACATATTAGATATTGAGTTTTTCTGTGTAACGAACATATAATTCGTTATTAATTCGTATATTTGCAACGTGAACAAATCTATCAGCAATCAAAAGTAAGGAAAGATGCCTAGATTCAAAACGAGAGAGTATTTGTCTGAATATAATGGTATGAAGGATGTCATAAAGACCACCCATACCAATGGTTCTGTTGTATATCATACAATGGAATCTCCTTTCGTTGATTTGGCTAATAGTCTTGGAGCTTGCAAACTTAATTATGCTGATAATGAATTTGGATTCTATCTTCATCTATTCAATTCTAGTAATGAGACAGTTGGTGTATACAAGATGACTCCTAGATTACGAGGATTTACTCAACAGCAACTTGCAGATCAATATCGCAAATTGTTCTGGTGCAAAAGGTTCAATCAGCACACAAAATTCTGGGAGACTTATGTAGATGGAAGGCTTTTTAAAGCTGATATATATAAAGAAGGCTGTGGTTTTGCTACCATCCTGAAGGAGGATAAGTGGTCTGTTATTGACAGAAATAATAACTATGTGGTTCCCCCAGGGAAATACGATTACATAGACGGCTTTGATAAGTGTGGACTAGCAAGAGTTAAGATTAATGGGAAAACCCATATCTTTGATCCAGAAAAGAGCACTCGTGATAGATGGGGCATTATAGATACGAAAGGTAATGAGGTTCTTCCACTTGTTTATTCTGAAATATGGAATTTCTATAATAAAGGTTTAAAATCAACAACTGTTTATGAAGGGGACGAAGAGGACGGCGAGTACATCATAAGATCTATTAAATATCGATTTGAATTTGATAAACGTCGACTTGTTGACGTTGAAGCAGAGGAACTTGAACGTACAAGAATGGCTAATCTTGAATATAACTACTCTATCTGGGATGCTCTAGATGGTGAGCCTGAAGCTGTTGGTAATATTGATTATGAATGGTTATAATGAATGAAAAGATGAAGAAAATTGTATTCTTGGATATTGATGGTGTGCTAAACACGAGGGATTGGCATAGCAGAATGACAAAAGACACTCCTAGGGATGAGTTTGGCTGGGTCTTCGATCCTGTGGCTGTTGAGAACCTTGCGCACATCATAAATGAAACGGGTGCTAATATCGTAGTATCTTCTTCGTGGAAGTACCTTGGTATGACAAAGTTGAAGGAGATGTGGGATATTAGAAATCTTCCTGGAGACCTCCTTGATATTACTCCAAATACCATTAGTGATGAGATCCTTTTGAATGCAAACCTTGACGAAATTGAACTGGGTGTATGCAGAGGCAATGAAATTAAAGAATGGTTGTCAAAGCATAAAGGTGAGGTTTCTAACTATGTGATTATTGATGATTTTGACGATTTGCTTCCAGAACAAATGTGCCACGCAGTAATTACTAATACTCTGATTGGCATTACGGAAAGTGATGCAGAGAAGGCTATAAAGATATTAAGATAAATTCATGGCAATTGAGGTGCTGTGAAGAGGAGCTGTGCCATTCTGCATGCCTGAAAAGGTTCTGGATCGATGTCAATACTCCCGCCAGAGGCATCTTAATACAAGCTTCATGATAATTATTTAATAATAGATATGCGAAAGATTATTTTTTTGGATATAGATGGTGTACTGAATCCCAAATGGTGGGTGAGCAGGAAGCCATCTGACAAATATGGTTGTTTATTTGATCCTAATACTATAGTACATCTCGAAGAAATTATTGTAAATACAGGAGCTGTGATTGTTATATCCTCCTCATGGAAAGATATGGGTTTATCAGAGCTGCAAAAAATGTGGAAAGACAGGAATCTTCCAGGCAAGGTCATTGATATTACGCCCAATTATATGAGTGATGAGATGCTATTGAATGCGGATGTCAATGATATAGATTTAGATAGTCTAGACATCAGAGGATGTGAAATCAAAGGATGGCTGACGCTACATGGGTCTGATGTTAACAATTATGTCATTATTGATGATATGGATGACATATTAGCAGAGCAAGAGTCTTGCTTTATACAAATAGACCCAGAAGTTGGAATTACTAAACAGGATGCAATGAAGAGTATAGCAATATTAAATGGTTGAAGATGGTGAAGAAGGTCTTAGTTATACCAGATATCCATGGGGAAACCTTCTGGATAGAGCCTGTTCAAAAGCATATTGATCAGGTTGATAGGATAGTTTTCCTTGGGGATTATCTCGATCCCTATAGACAATTTGAAGATGAGTATAATCCAGATGTCGTATTCAATAATATGATGGATATTGTAAACCTAAAGCTCATCAACAAGGATAAAGTTGTCTTACTAAAAGGGAATCATGATTTTCATTACACCTCCAAAAGGGCAATGGAATTAGCATGTGCATCTCGTTGTGACAAACGCAACTGGCATAAATTCAACAACCTGTTCAATGATTACGATGATCTATTTAAGTTAGCCCATTTGGAATCAATAAAAGGTATTACATATCTATTCTCTCATGCGGGTATTACTACATACTGGATAAACAAGGTTAATGCTAAACTATGGAAGATGAATGATAGGGAAGTTTCTATTGCAGACCAGGCTATTATAGATAAGATAAATGATCTAGAATATGATCTCGAAGGGCAGAATATGCTCGCAATCATTGGGGAATATCGAACAATCATTGGTGAGAAAACTGGTAGTATTCTTTGGGCAGACATAGAAGAGCATGCATTTCCAGTTGCCCCCAAGGCTTATGGACTAGATAAAGTGTTCCAGGTATTCGGGCACTCACGATTAGATAGAAATAAGGCTGATATGATAGAGTTTAACAATATTGTATTAGTAGATTCTCAGCAATGTTTTATGATTGATGATAGTATCAAAGAGAAAATCTTAGCCCTAAAGAAATACGAGAAAAATAGATGAATGGCTGCAACCAATGTGATAGGTTGCTCTGCGGATAAAATGTCAAGTTCATCAAGTGCGTGGTTTTTTAAGCAGCCTATCACTCTTCTATGCGTTACTTTTAAATGTCATAATAAAATAGTGCCATCCTACGAACAAAGAGTTCGTTAATGGTTTGTATCTTTGCAGTGTCAAACAATAAAACGAGAGAAAGATGAATAACGAAAGCAAGAAGATTAGCGTAAAGATGTTTAGAATTGAAGGTGACTATGCTCCCCTCGTGAGAGTTGACTTTCTAGATAAGGATGCACAGGAGCATTCTGGTCTTTTGTTGTTGGACTCTTGCAGTACAGTGAATGTACTCTCATCAGAAATAGTTAATGCTATGGGAATCCTCTGCAATAAAGAAGGTGAGTCTACGGATATCGTTACATCTACCAATACTGTTTTGACTTTGGATAGTGCTGATTTCTCTTTTACTTTTGGTGGAGTACAGTTCCATGAGTCTTTCTGTATAAATGATCATCAGCTCCCTCGTGTTGCGGGAGATCTTCAACTTATTGGCATTCTTGGTAATAGGTTCTTTCTGAAGCATCAATTAGTAGTTGATTATAGCGACTTTTCAGTTCATACCTCTGAGGTGTGTCCAGAGAATCTATCTGTCTCAGATTGTGATTTCTTTGTTCCGATGGGGTTGGGTTTTGATTATTATGGATTGCCCGTATTGCCTATTATTCAAGGTGAGAACCAAATCGTAACAATGGCTGATACTGGCGCATCTTTTAATATTATAGCCAAACAAACAGTCAATGATAATGGTTTTGAATGTCACTATCTGGAAGAAACTGATTCCATTTCTGGGATAGGTGGTACAGAAACTGAAGCTGAAGATGCAATTGTAAGTTTTAAACTTATGACACTAACAGGGGATGAAGTGTCAGCAGCAGAGATATCTCGACGTTGCCAATTCAAAGTGACGCCTCACTATCCTTATACTCTTCCGCAAGGTAGATGTGACAAGAACGGCTACCCTTTGCCACCCGTAGAGGCGATTGTTAGCTCGCCCTTCATGGCAAAAGAGGGCTGGATCCTTGACTTCGGAGCAGGGATTATTTATAGGCGTAAACAATCAGCCTTGCTAAAGGAAGCAGTATAATGTTTCTTTCGCAAGGCTTGTGGCGGGTTTTTATTTGATATTATGGATGGATATTATTATATTTGCAAACGAAAAAGAGATTTAGTGAATAGAATATGATTATAAAAGGAACATTATACGTTGACCCTCTATTTGAGGATGCGGCTCGTTTAATTGTCAAAGAGCAACGAGGTGGCACAGCGCTGCTCCAAAGTAATTATCAGATCGGTTATAATCGAGCTGGAGTCATGATGGATGAATTGGAGCAGGCGGGGATAGTTAGTCAAGCGTATGGATCAAAGCCCCGAGATGTTTTGATTCATGATGAAACAAGCCTGAAAAAGCATCTGAATTCACTAAATTATATGATGGTGCCAGAATACATTCATAAGACTAGAGTTTTAGGAATTAGTCGTTTGAGGATGGGGACAGATGGACATGGGATAACTGCGTTGGTAGCATTTCAAGGATGTTCTCTTCGATGCAATTATTGCTTAAATCCTGATAGCATTAATTATTGCGAACATGCAAAGTGTATGCTGCCAGAGGATGTGATGGAAGAATTAAAGAAGGATGAGTTGTATTACATTGCTACAAAAGGCGGTGTTACCTTTGGTGGAGGTGAGCCTTTACTGAATAGTCAATATATCAAGGATATTCTTGAATTAGGTGCCAAAAATTGGAATGTTACTGTTGAGACCTCATTGAATGTTCCAAGACAACATTTAAAGTTATTGTTGCCATATATTAATGAATACGTCGTTGATATCAAGGACATGAATCCCCAAATCTACCAAAATTATACTGGACAAGACAACAGGTTGGTAAAAGATAATTTGAGGTTCCTGATTGATCATGGTATAGCTGATCGTATTATATGCCGAGTGCCTTTAATACCTAACTTTAATTGTGTGTCCGATCAAGAGAAAAGTAAAAAGGAATTATTGGATATGGGGATTAAAAGGTTTGATATGTTTACTTATATGATTGATGAAGAGGACGCAACTATAAAAGAAAAAGGTAATAATAAGGATAAACTCTTTCCCCGCAAAGGCTGGATTACCCTAACTTAAGAACCATAAAAACTAAGATTTATGAAAGGAAAAGAAAAATGTAAGTTTCTTAGGGAAATTCGAAAGAATATTGCTGAAGTCAATGGTATAGCTTATGAGCCTCGTGAATGTAATTTCGAGGGCGAATGCTCTGGTACATGTCCATTCTGTGAGAAAGAAGCAACTGATTTACTTGCAGCTTTGAAAGAAAAGGAGTCTAAAGGCGAAGAAATAAAAATAGATGAGTTCAGTACTTTGCTCTTGGAAAAGGAAACTATGGAGTTCGATAATTCATATAATGCTTTGGTAACAGAAATAGAAAAAGTAAAAGAAATGATGGAACCTGTAGGCAGAATTCGTTGTGATGATAAGGATATAGAACGTCTGAAGAAAGAGGAAATTGAACAAATTCACAGAGAACAAATGACTCCTCTTATGGGTATTATTGATTTTGAACATATAGATGAGTTGAGAAAAAAAGGAAATACAAGCTGGATTTTGGATGAAGAATATAAGAATGAAGAAGAAATATAAAGGGAGATGGAAGTACGGAAGCGTAAGGAAAAGAGTCTTGTCAACAAAGTACTGCTTAGAATAAAGAATCTATTCGATTCTCCTCTTAAAGGTTATGTTGAATATGATAAATAGAAGGTACTATATGTTAGGAGCAATTGTTGGTGATATCGTAGGTTCTGTTTATGAATTTTGCAACACTAAGTCTACAAACTTTCAGCTGTTCAGTAGATTTAGTGGTTTTACAGATGACACAGTGATGACTCTCGCAGTAGCAAAATGGTTAGTGGAGGATGAAGCTCATACTATTCATTATTTAATATATTGTATGCAAGAGTTGGGAAATAGGTATCCAAATGCAGGATATGGTGGTAGGTTTGGGATGTGGCTTGAAGAAGACAATCCTCAACCTTATAATAGTTGGGGGAATGGAGCTGGGATGAGAGTGAGTCCTGTGGGATTATATGCAAAGACTCTTGATGAAGCCTTAGCTCTTGCAGCATTAACAGCATCTGTCAGTCATAATCACCCAGAGGGAGTGAAGGGTGCACAGGCTATTGCTACAAGTGTTTTTCTTTGTAAAGAGGGTAAATCAAAGGCAGAAATCAAAGAGTATGTCGAGAAAACCTTTGATTATAATCTGGACAGGTCGATAGCCGAAATACGCCCAAGATATGAATTCGATGTGTCTTGTCAAGGTAGTGTGCCTGAAGCAATTATAGCATTTTTAGAGGGAAATACGTTTGAGGAGGTTATACGTCTGGCTATTTCGCTTGGGGGTGACTCAGATACTATTGGAGCTATGGCAGGAGCCATTGCTGCATGCATGTATCCCATTCCTAATGATATCGCAGAACGCTGCAACAATATCTTAACGGAAGACTTAAGAGAAATTAAGGATCAATTTATGACACTTGTTTCTGAAAGAGGCAAGGTATTATCATCGCAAGGCTTGTGAATAGTTGGAAATAAGAGAAATATTGTCTAACTTTGCAAACGGATTAATATTTTTGAATATGGGAGAACAAGATCTTATACCGTTTTTTGACAATATCAAAGATACGATGCAGGACATCATCAAAGTTGTTGGTGTCGGTGGAGGTGGCTGTAATGCTGTTCGAAACATGTACAACGAGAAAGTTACAGGTGTAACCTTTGCTGCCTGCAATACAGATAGTCAATCACTAAAGGGCTCACCTGTTCCTGTTAAGTTGTTAATGGGAGAAGGACTTGGTGCAGGAGGTTATCCAGAAATAGGTAAGTCTGAAGCAGAAAAAAGTGCAGACTCATTGAAGAAGATTTTGGGTGATGGCACTAAGATGGTCTTTATAACTGCAAGTATGGGAGGCGGAACTGGCACTGGCTCTGCTCCTGTAATAGCTCAGATGGCAAAAGAAATGGGGCTATTAACAATTGGCGTGGTAACAATACCTTTTTCCTTTGAGAAGAAACAGAAAATCATAAAAGCACTCAAGGGGGTGGACGAAATGAGAAAGTATGTTGACGCTCTTCTGATTATCAATAATGAGAGATTGTGTGATGTATATGCAGACTCTGACATATCATTACAGGAAGCATTTGGAAGGGCAGATAACATACTTAAGGATGCGGTAAAAGGTATTTCTGAGCTTATAACAGTACATAGTGAAGGGAGTATTAACCTTGACTTTAGAGATGTTGAAGCAACAATGAAAGACGGTGGAGGAGCTATTATGGCGATGGGACGAGCTAGTGGTGAACATCGTGTAGAGAAAGCTATTATTGATGCGCTTAATACTCCATTGCTTTATGGTAATGATATCGGTAAAGCGAAACGCATTCTGTTTAATATCTATGCCAGCACAGAGCACCCAATCTTTGTACGGGAAATGCAAGAGATTGATGATTTCTTTGATCAGCTAGATCCAAATATCAGCGTTATATGGGGAACCTCAACTGATGATTCTTTAGGAGAAGATGCAAAAGTGACGATTCTAGCCACAGGTTTGGAAGATGATACACGCAGGGAAATACAGGCAGAAGTTCATCGTGATGAAGATGACTTTTATGAAGATTTGATTAGTAAGCTATATAAACCTGTCAAAAAGAAAGTCTTTGAGGTTGTTGCCAAAGACGATAAGATACCTTTCGATGTAGAACCTGCTCCAGTTGTAGAGCCTGCGAGTGAAACAACTACAGACACCAAATCCGTTGAAGATGACGATAAACATGATATTGAAGGACAAGAATCTGATGAGAATCCTATGACAAAAGAACCATCTATGGTTAGAAAGTGGATAGATTGGTTGAATAATCTTATGAAAGATGTGACTGAATGATCGGACAACAACAAACACCAGAAGAAATTGCCAAGCAGATAAGGTCTCTGATTGAGCAACTACATAACATCAGGCGCAAAGATTTGTTGCTGAAAGCCATAGGTGTGCCCTTATTGGAAGAACTTCAGATAGAAGCTGCAAAGGGGAAGTTGAGTCGTCTTGTCATAACAGAAGATTATCGCTTTATTTTAGAGGATTATCATAAAGAAGTAGAGTTGCAACCAGTGCACAAAGCTGTATATTTGCTGTTCTTGGCTCACCCAGAAGGTATAGAGTTTAAGCATCTGGTAGATTATCGTGAGGAACTACTGAAATACTATATGGCAACAGCCAAACTGATGGATAAGGAGAAGATAATTGAAGGAGTAGATCATCTGATAGACCCTCTCGATAATGCAATTAACGAGAAATGCTCTCGTATAAAAAAGGTGTTTCTCGACATGATGGACGAATATACAGCCAGTTATTATATCATCAGCAGCCATACCCAGAAACTTTTTTCTGGTTCAAGTCGCATATGGTATCAACGACTGAAAATCATAACACTTCCAAGAGAATTAGTTGAAGATCGCAATAGGAAATGAAGAAATTAATGTTAGGAGTCATCGTGTTGATGGCTGTGATTATTATATTAGGTATTTCATGGGGTAAACTCTTCAAGAGAGGATACACCCAGGATGAATATGGTGAGGAATTGGCAATGCGTGACCAGAAGATAGAGCAACTGGAGGATTCTATCAGGATCATGCGAGCCAAGCTTGAATTATATGATAAGGCTGTGAAATGGTTTAGGAATGCAGATGCCGATGAACTTCAGAGAGGCATCGAGCAAATTCGCAGTGTTCCAAAGGATGTGCCATTGCCATAGAAAAAGAAGCGGAACAAAGATGAAGAAATCATCTTCTAAAATAATGAAAAGGATGATGATAATAATTTCAGTTATCATACTTCTTGTAGTGATAAAGGTTATCTGGGTAATGTCGGCAACACATACTCATGGATCTTTTGATGGCGAAAAGAAGGAATTAATTCATCGGGCAAACTACCTTACATCTATGATTGTCACATCACCACAGGAGTTGCTTGCCGAAATGCCTAGTGCCATTGGTACACAATTTCAAGGTGAATGGGCGTTATATACTTGTTCAATGACTTCTTCTGCTATGGCTAATATAGCTATTCTTTATCCGCAGAACAAGGAGATGGCGATTAAGTTCATCAGCCAAATAATAGAAATCGCTATGTCGTCAGAGATTCGTGAGTATGACAGAGAACGATGGGGAGAGGATCCTATGGATGGAGTCTATGGTGACTTAAGCCATATATCTTATTATAGCCATTTGGCATGGATGATTAGTAGATACAAACAGATAGGCGGTGACAGTAAATACGATGATGTTTATCATTCGCTATGTGAAGCCATGAATAGCAGAATCCGTAAGAGCCCAATTTTGAACGTTCCTACATATCCTGGGGAGTTGATCTATGTTCCAGATATGTTGGTTGCAATAGTTGCCTTGGACAATTATTCTCGTCAATATCATAATGTATATCTTGAGACTGTAAACATGTGGTTGGAAAGAGCAAAGAAAGACTGGATAGATAAGGAATCAGGGATGTTAGCATCATTCCTGGAAGAAGTCCATGATAGTGCGACAATTGTACGACCAGTAAAGGGCTCTTATTCAGCATTGAACTGCTATTATCTATCATTAGTAGATCCAGAGTTTGCTAAGGAACAATATAATCGTTTGAAACAGAATTTCAAGCAAGAAACCCTTATTGCTGGCATCAAGGAGTATCATGATAGATCGTGCTGGTTAGGTATGGATATTGATGCTGGTTTGATTATTTTCAATCTCAGTCCATCAGGAACTGCATTTACAATAGGATGTGCAACAAGTCTTGCTGATACTGAGTTTAGAAAACAGTTGTTGAAGACAGCAGAAATAGCAGGAAGTACTGTTACATGGTTTGGCAAAAGCCATTATCTGCTAGCAAATATAGCATTGGTGGGCGAGGCTATTACACTAGCCATGAGAACCTCCGCTCCAGAAACTCGAATGTATAATAAAGAGAAATGAATAAGAAAAAACATATCAAAAGAATATGCTGTGTCATTGGAGTGATCCTTATTTGGAATCACCTACCTTATTATTACAATAACGATAATGTGGCAGATTACGTTACTAATAACGCAGCCCCTCATTCAAGAACCTTGTGTGCAGGATATGTTATCAAAGCGATGTGGCATGGTGGGTGTCCTATTGGATTGATCCCTGCCTACGCATACAATAAGATATTACCACAAATGGGATTTGAGGAGATATCCGTGGATGAGTATAAACCGCAGAAGGGTGACATATCAGTAGTACCGTCAAACAGTACCCATCCCTTTGGTCACATAGCAATTTTTAATGGTGAACAGTGGGTATCTGATTTTAAACAAAATCATATACTACCTTCTAAAGCTTATAAAGCTAATGGTAAGTATCAGATTTTCCGTGCTACGGATGGATGGCATTGGAAACACGTTTGGACTACACCAGTAGATTGGTATGGATGGATTGAATCTGTTATCAAGTGGAGTAAGAAGAAAATGAAGAAGTGATGATATATACTTAACAATACAAATTCCCAGATATGAAGAAGATAACAAAGATAATAGTTAAAGTAGGTGGCGTGTTGGCATTATTCTGCATAGCAGTTATGCTGATTTGCAATCAGATAGTGGTAAGCAATGCTGAGGGAAAGGTGTACTCTGAAATCGACAGTATAAGATATAATAAGGTGGGGTTGTTGTTGGGAACAACTCCATATGCTAGGATTGATAGGGTGATAAACTCTTTCTTTACCTATCGTATTGATGCAGCAGAACAATTATATAAGGCAGGGAAGATTGAGAAGATTCTGATTAGTGGTGATGAGAATAGTCTGGACGGGATTAATGAGCCAGAGTGTATGAGGGATTCCTTGGTAGCTCGTGGTGTACCTGAAGGTGCTATTATTCTTGATGGTAAGGGCTACAGGACAATCTGCTCTGTTGTTAATGCAAACAAGGTGTATGGACTGAAGAGTTTTACGATTATCTCCCAGGAGTTCCATAATGAACGAGCCATCTATCAGGCAGAACATCTTGGGCTGGATATAGAGAACATTCAGGCTTATAATGCCAAGATGCCAAAGTCAAGACGAGCGTTTCTTACTACTATTCGAGAGTACTTTGCGAGGGTGAAGATGTTTATGGACGTACTATCTTACAAAGTTCCAGAAGCCAATGATATTGATAATGATATAACCTCAAACACTATCTATTCGTTCTTTGGTAAACCTATTGAAACAAACGATTTGATATATGAACAAATATCGAATATTGCAGACCAGGATGAGATGTTGTCGTATAGTGACAGCGTTATTCAGATAGGTGATGTTAAATGGGGAATAAACTTGATGCCAGGCAGTATTGCATTAATGACTTCTGTACAGCCAGACGATCCAAGGATAAAACAGGTTGTCGAATACTTGAATGGTATCTACGGAAAACCATATCAAGATGATGAAGAGGAATATAGTATCAAATGGTCATCATCAGGAGATTCTTTGGATATCTTCAAACCTGGTAGTACTCTCGTTCACCTACGTCGTGTTCATTCGGAAGAAGGTGGGACATTTCTATTCTTTAATTAATGCATATGAAGAAGATAGTATTAATCACTGTATTGCTGGTTCTTTTGATGAATGGCTATGCCACGACCATTGAGACAACGTCCAATCTCAACGTATACTATCCAGAGTATAACAAGATAGATTTAGTGTGTGGGCAGATGCCAAAAACTTCACAGAAAGATGTTGAGTTTTGTTGTGAGGCGGCTTTCACTGGAGAGTTACTTACACAGTTCAAGCATATGAACATTGCAGACAACCATATCAGCAACGGGGTGATGAAGAAGGGATATCGGTGCAAAGCCAATACTGGAGGTTTCGTTTGGGGAAAAGGTAAATGGAAGTTCATGCGGAAGGTAGACTATCCCACTACAGCAAATGGATGGAATATGGGATTCTGTCAGTTGCTGATCATCAAGGATGGCACTGTCAGACCCATTGGTGCAAGGATGAAAAATAATAGGAATATCTATAGGGCTTTGTGTGAAAAGAATGGTAAGCTGTGTATCATTGAATCAAAAAAGGTAATGACATACGAGTTTTTTGTTAAGAGTCTAAGTGTTTATAAAGTTACTCATGCCCTCTACCTGGATATGGGCAGCGGGTGGAACTATGCCTGGTATCGCAATAATGGGAAGGTCGTAGAACTGCACTCCAAGACACATAATTATTGTACCAACTGGATTACATTTTACAAATAAATGAATCCCTAGCTATTATGAAAATAAACTCAAATGATATATGAAAAAGATTATCCCCATAATAGTGCTGCTGCTTTTGGTAACGTTCATTTTCTCTAACCAAAAGTGTAGCTCAGATAAGCAGAATACTGGCAAAGAAGAGGTTGTCTCTAATATAGAAGGTGAATTTGATTCAATTTGCAAGGACAGCTTTGCCGTTGTATATCGTCAGCCTGTGAATGGTTACAAAGTGAGCGCACTCTTGAAGACAAATGAGTTTTCAGTTCTTACAGCAGATATCACATTTGAGAAAAACGGCGAGGTGTTTACATTGTCTTCTCAGAGTTTTGGAGATACTGTTTTTAACAAGGGATGGTGGGGAGAATTAGGCGATAATGATAGTATCATTCAAAAATACAGGAATCAAACGATAGTTGCTGATTACAACAAAAACACAGAAAAAGGACGAGATAAAAGTCCCATGTTGCCCTGGACTCCTTTCTTCTTCAAAGATTTGGATTTTGATGGTGTGGATGAGATCGTTATCGTACACTATACACATGCAGTAAGAAATCACAGCGGTTTTGACGTATATCGTATAGTAGAGGGGAAACCATATTTGATAGACTATCCTCCATACTATAATAAAGAAAGATGTGATGATTATGGAATGACAGACTATCCAGAGTTTGACTATAAGAAGAAAACGATATCATGCCCATATCCTGAAGGAGAACTTACGTGGGCTGGGCGTACCGTCTATGGTATCAGCAAGAAGCAAAAGGACACGGTGATCGTTAATGGAAAGAAACATTATTTCAATCATCTGGAACCGATCAGTGAAATCAAGTATTAATTGTTCAAACTCTATAAAAACAGTAAAGGGTAGCTTAATGGGGCTACCCTTTATTGGTTATATATTATAATGCACGATGAATGAAGAACCGTTGTTTTAGACATTCCTGAAAGTCATCTGATTGTCTGGAACCAGGATAAAATCAGCCATCCCGCATAATAAGGATATAATAGTACGTACATCACAGGTCTTTGCTGGGCGTGATTTGTTCAGCAACTAACACAAGCACCTAGTCAATCGCTACCAGCATCATCAGAATCTTCTTCATCCTCAAATTCCTCATCTGTATCATCATAATTGTCATCGTAGATTGGCAATGTCATGAGAGCATGTGTAAGTCCCTTGTAGTACTTATTAATATTGATTTGGATGGCTTTACCTATGTCGGTTCTGTCTGTATAGCTACTCAGAAGATTTAATATAATTAAAACAAGGGAATGATATTTAAGCAACTTTCTGTGGTTCCTGCACAGTTTATCAGCTTCTTCGCAGTTTTGTTTCAGTATTTGGCTCCATTTTTTTTCGGCAGTGAGTTCAATTGTTAGCCTTGATATTTCTTTCTCCAGGTCGGTTGTTCTATTTGGTTTATTATTTCTTTTCATTACTCAATTGGTATGTTTGGTCTTCTGTTATTTGTCTCTACAAGATTATTAGCAAAATAATCACGTATAGTTTCGCTTATTATTTCTCTTACCCTCTCCTCAGATACGGCATTCTGAACTGCCCCATACAGTTGTTTATAATGCCTCCTCATTGAGGCTGCTATCTTCTTTTTAGCTTTAGAACTATGAGGTTTTCCCGTATGCCTGGGATTCTCAGTTCGTGGTCGTTCTTGAAGTAGGTTTTCATCTATTGCTGGTATGTAACTCATTTTTCCTCCTTTCTTATATCTTTTATCAGTGCATTGTTTAGTTTGATTATTGCATTTTTCATCCTGGTATAAAGTGCCTCATACTTGCTACCCTCCAGCCGTAAGCCTATTGAACTTAGATTGTATACCATCTGATATAGTTCTTTCTGTGCCTGCCTTATGTCAGGATCACATCTGCTTTCTACCACCAAGGCATGTACTACTGAATCATGAAGCACTCTCTTTAGTTCATCTTCGCAAAGAATTACTCTCTTAATCATAATCTAAATGTTAGTTTTATAATAAATAGTTTGTAAGTTGAAAAAATGTCGATTCGGATCTAGAAATCGAACAAATTTTTGACATACTCTCTGACAGAGCGTATTGTATACGGCAGATGACGTTATAAGCCCCACAGGAGCCCGCCTGCAACCTCGTACACAGCAGGTAGAACAAGTACCCATAAGGACAAAGCGAGCAGCCCTATGACCCTTTTCGTGCGTACATAATTATATTATAAACTTAGTTTTTAATCTATTGATATATTTATTATTATAAGAGCGTGATAATCTTATGCCATTTGCAACGCATAGAACATCCACGCTCCCAATAACAAATTTAATAGTAATATATTATGGACTACAAACAAATTCCTAATTTCAACGCATATGAGATATATGCTGATAGTCGTATAATAAGGCGAAATCGGAAAACACCAAAAGGAATTAACCTAAAGAGAGTTGAATTGAAACAGACAATTGACAAGCACGGTTATGGGACTGTGATGCTGATGGACAACCAGGGTAATTACAAACGATTCTATGTACATCGTCTTGTTTGGACAGCTTATATGGGTGAAATTCCACCAGGAATAGAAATCGATCACATAAATGGTCGAAGGAATGGGATTGATGAAAATGGTATTAATGCTAATTCATTACAGAACCTTAGGGCAGTAACGCATAAGCAGAACTCAAACAATCCCTGTGCCCTGGAAAAATATAAGAGGGCGAACTCGTTAAGTGCAGGAAAATTTGACAGAGAGAAGATGTCAGCAGCTAGGGGGAAAGAACGTTATGAACAACTAAAACAACTATATATTCAACTATACAACGAATATCGCAAGGTCAATGTCTGGTTGATTATGACACAGGGGCACTGTGGGTATCCACGTGCTTGCAAGTTAGTCTCTGAGATGCGAGGAATGCACCAGGAAAATTAAAGAAAATGTGAAAATAGTTGCTCCAAAACTTGTTTTTCTCGAAAAAAAAATATATCTTTGCACTATCTGATAAATTCTACATTAAGCATTACTTGGGAGGGAGCTGGATTATCCTCTCCTTCCCTTTCAATTTAGACTTAATTAAAAAATATAATAGTTATGAATATTACAAAGAAAGAGGTGGAAGAACTGCTTCCACAGACCGTGAAGGACACAGATGCATTGTCACCTGATGCCAAGAATATGTTTGCCGTGCTGCTTAACTCACTCCAGGTTTCAAAGGGAGCTGAGAACACTGGTGAACTCATTATCCCAACCGACAGGCTTAAGAGTTATGTGGGGTGGAGATTTGAGCGAATGATGAAAGCCATAAGGGAACTGGAGAAATATGGACTTGTCACAAGAATACCAGGTAAGAAAAGATTCCTTGGTGAAAGTGCCACCGCCACCAGGTTCATATTTAACTGGGATGTCATTGACAAGCCTATCGTGAGAAAGACCTACGAGGATATATTTGCCAAGTTTAGGAATATGAAGACCTCTGGAAACACCAGTGGGAATTGCAATAGCAATAGTAATTATAATGGTAATTTTAATATTAATAATAATAGTAATACCAATTATAATGAGAATTCGAATACCAATGAGAATTCGAATATTAACGATAATTCTAATGATATATTGGAAAAGGAATTTAAAATGGAGAAGTCCAAGGTTGAAGAACACATTGAACTGGTAACTAAAGGTAAAAGTTATACTGAGATTACCAGTCTGACAATACCAATATATGACTGGATTGTCAAGAACTTCCCAAGTAATAGTCATAGATTGAAGAACTTGGCAAACACAAGACTGGATAAGATAAAGAGGGAAGGCTTGCTGGCAAAGCCTTCCACCACTCCAGTAATTAATGAATATGAAGCTGGATTACCCTTTTGAAAATAGAACGGCAAACGCCTTGAATGGCGTTGCCTTTATGAAGATAGTCCAGGTTATAGGAACGCTAGCACCCCTTGAGGGTGCTGCTTGAAGGGAGTTGGCAGGGAAACGCCTTGGGGCGTTTCAATATAGTCCTAGGTAATAATAGATTCCTCTCCCCCCAGCCCCCCTCTCCGTGCGATATGATGGTCTATGAGATCGTAACAGAGAACATGACAGAGTACTACTACCAGTTTATGGAGTGAAGAAGATAAGGAGTTTGGAATCTCTGGGTAAAATCAGATAAGAATATCCCTAAGATATATTTTTGCAAGTACTTGATAATCATCCTGTTGGGAAATACCATAAATACTATAGGGTTATAGGAATTTTTTTTGAAGAAAAATGAAAAAAGTTATTGAAAAATTTGGAATTAAGAAATAAAATATATATCTTTGCACCGTAACGAATCTGAAGAAGTTGCGACATTGTAGTTCCAATGATGAAAGCAACAATGAAGATAGTGGAACCGTTACACAGAAATCTCAGTCAGCAGGATCTGACTAGTCATATGCAGTTGCAAATGCGTATTAACCTGCTGAAGAGATTCTAAGGCAAGAACCAGCACCATAGCTGGGAGATGACACCCTAAATACTCTTGTTTGGGTATATGTGACAGCCATTACAGTGTCTTGTCACCAGGGTGTACTATGCCTAAGAGGTGTTCCACTCATCCTCCTTTATATGTACACACGTATAGATAAAGAAATAGTGGGTAATAAACTCCATCCAATTAGGTAAAATCCTATGGATAATGATGAATTTTTCAATATTTAATAATTTTTATGGCTACAGAAATTTTAAGTAAAATTGAGACCCTTGAGTCTCAGAATAAAAATGGACAATTTGACAAAGTGATAGAATCCCTTAGAGTCCAGTTCCATAAAGCATTGGTCGAAGAGAGAAAAAACGAGGAGGCACAAAAGTATGGTCTGACTAATGAACAGTATAATGAGGTCATTGATGCCTTCGAGAATGATGATAATCCATTGGATTGTTATTATGAATTCACCAATGCTCAGATGAGATTGTTGGCTCACAAGTGGGCATCAAACAACAACGATTTATTGTTCATTAATGATGATGATGATGAGATTGTGACATTTGATGAAGCAAGTGATTATATATTTGACCACCCTGATTGGTTCTTTGACATTGCTGAGGCTGTTTATGATAATTTCGAGAGTGTTGATGAGGATACGCTTTATCAAAGGTTAATTGATGCCAGGAACGAGGAATGTGAAACCGACGAAAATGGCGAACTGGTTCTTGAGGGAACAGTATAAAAACTCTAATAGACGATAATAAATGGGGGTGGGCGTTTCCCCACCTCCATCATAAAAATAGATACAGAAATGGTTATAAGAAAGGATTAAATAATGAAACGAAAAGAAAGAATTAAGAAAACAATCATTGAGTATGACAAAGGAAGAAATTAAAGAGAGCATCATCGGTGATTTAAAGAATGGTGGTTGCTCCCCCTACATAGATTTGCAGGAGGAAGAGTTGAGTGAGAGTGACTGGTATGACATTGCTGAAGCTGTGGGTAGTAGCGTGATGTATGACCCCTGTGGTCTGTCATACACTTTGGAAGGATTTGCTGAATATTTTAAACTAGCGAGATATGAGTATAATTAATTTGGATGAATTGTATGGCGGTCATTGGGAATGGCTGGAAGAGACTTATTTGTTCGGTATCAAACACAGGTCTGATGACCTAGATGTGAAGCCGCTGAAAGACCACTTAAAGGAGTGGATTGGGATAGCTACAGATGAAAAGAAATTGTCATTTGGCTGCTTGAACAAAGATAATAAAAAAGCCGTTACCTATATGAATGACATACTCGAAGAAAGGATAAAGACTCTAGATAATGACGATGGTGTCATTAAGTTCGAGTACGACCATTTTTGGAAGAACAAGAATGATGAAGATGACTGGTGTAATGAGGAAGACTACGTTGTGTTTGCGCCCCTAGAACTTGTTAAAGAGAATATAATGAAAGAGGCGAGAGAATTAGGTGTCAAGCCAAGGAAAACTTGGTATAGAGACGAGGTTGACTGGGAGGCATATAAAGCAACACATCCTGATGTTGATGAATTACCGTTTTAAACAATAGAGTTATGGATATAAAATTTGAATTGAATCAGAATGAAGCCTCTTGTCTGTTAGCACTGCTTAACAAACAGTTGGATGAGGATATGCAGCTCAGCGAAGAGAAGCCAGACTGCACACTTTTGAAGATACGCATTATGACCGAAATAACAGCCTTTTGGAAGATGATGATACCATATGGCGAGGCAAATGGAATTGATATAGAGGATGACTTAAATGATGATGAATTAGTCCATTTAAGGAATGCAATAAGAAGCCCAGGAGACGTTTAAATCTCTTGGGCTTTATTGATATCCACTTGATGGTTATTACCGCCTCACTGAAAAACGTATGGGCATACTCTTTCCTGATAGAGTATTGGTGAAGTAAAAAACAGGTATTAGGGTTGTCCTGGTGACAGCCTCAACCTTTACTCTATCTTTATATGTAGTTCTTTTCCGCAATGAGGGCAGACTAAAGGAGACCCAGTAGATGCAAGGTGATAGTTGTCATTGAAAAAATCTGCCACCTCACATCCTATGGCTTCAGCTATCTTCATAAGAGTCTTCATGTTCAACCTCTCTGGATTGTTTATTTGACGGTAAAATGATGGAAGGGACTGATAGGAAGTCTTATTGAAGACATCAGTTAACGTCATGCCATGCTCTTTGGCTACGTCTTTAATTCTCAATTGTATCATGATCTGGATATATTAGTTCAGCCAACAAAGTTATAATATTATTTTTAAACTATCATAATTTTAATATGAAACTTAATTTCTTTTAACGAATATATCAATCAAATGATACTTCTGTTAATATATCATAATCATGATACAAAAATTCCTAGAATTATTTGGGTATATCATAAAAATGATATACCTTTGTACTAGAATTAAGAAACAAGAGTATTCACATTAAAATTTAAAGGATATGGTACAAATAGCATCCACACTGAGTGACAGAACCATCGAGCGAGCTAACATTATTGTAGCAATCACAGGTTCACTGGAGATAGGTATCGAAAAGGCTCTTATGGCAGATCGTCTCATTGACAAGATGAAAATCCAAGTGACTTCTTTTGAGTACATTAAGAAAAGTACAGGCGAACTTAGGCGTGCTTGGGGGTCTTTGGCAGAGAATTTGATGTCAGCCAAAGTAAAGGGCTGTGAGAGGAAGAAGAACCCAAACTGCATCAATTATTATGACGTTGAACGTGGGGAGTTCCGCTGCTTCTTGGCATCTAACCTCGTTAAGGTTTATTGATTCAAAAAACTCATTTATTTCTATCTGTATTAAAACAACTCAAATAACTCTTAATCTGGTATAATTCGGGTATATCATCAAGTATATAATAGTCCAATCAAATATCTCAAAGAGAAATATGGCAACGAATATTAAAAAGGGTAAACAGACAGCAATCATCTTCGTAAGATGCAGTAGTAGCGGTTATCAGATCGGCAGACAGGACACAACCAGGCAGATCGCAGACCTACAGG
>JAEEGJ010008439.1_pt1 | contig 28387 bp, 17 predicted proteins | sample 8958761 | NCBI WGS metagenome assembly JAEEGJ01 (sample SAMN16246546, study PRJNA631951) | gut metagenome | biome: gut microbiome; feature: rumen; material: RS-attached | host: Bos | place: Iran: Karaj | collected 2018-10
ACACGAGCTTCGCCTTCCACAGGATAAACATTTGAAGAGGTAATTTCTCCGGAGACACTCTTCTCTATCTTAATCTGATTATCGGCATAAACTGCGATGCTCGCTAGATGTGTAATACAGAAAATTTGTTTATTTTTTGCAAGGTTTTTGATATGGGCGCCAACGGCAACTGCCACTTCTCCGCCGATTCCAGTGTCAATTTCATCAAAAACGAGGGTTTCGACATTGTCATTTTGGGCAAAAATTGTTTTGAGGGCAAGCATAACGCGGGAAAGCTCACCACCAGAAGCGATTTTTGCAAGCGGAAGCGGCGGATTTCCAGGGTTTGCGCTTATCATAAACTCAATATCATCTTTTCCATAAGGGCCGCAAAGCTGTTCCAGGTCTGTACCAGCCTTCTGATTAATCTGAACGGCAAAGGTTGTGCCCTTCATTCCAAGCTTAGCAAGAATCTGGTCTACCTCGGTATTTAAAACAGAAGCAGTTGATTTACGGGCAGCAGAAAGCTTTTCCGCCTGACAGAGAATCTCTTTTTCAAGCGTTTTGATTTCTGCAGTTAATGCATCCTTTTTATTATTGCCATCGCCGTTTTCTTCGATGTATTTCTGAGCTTCTTCAAAATAAGCAAAAACCTCAGAAAGCGGTGCATTTACTGAGGAAGCATATTTTTTCTTAAGATTGTAAATAAGCGAAAGTCTGTCTTCAACAGTCTGAAGGCGGTTCGGGTCGTAAACCAGCTTGTTTTTGTAGTCTGAAAATTCAGCAGAAATATCTGAAAGCTCATAAAAAGCAGATTCAACGCGTTCATCCAGCTTGGAAAGAGACTTGTCCAGTTCGGTTACATGCATTGAATCGCGGCGGATTTTTTTAAGGAGCCCGATTACCCCGCTTTCTTCATTTGAAAGCAGCTGGTCTATTGAGTCTACATCTGAATAAATCTTTTCGTAGGATGAAAGACGAGCCTGTTCTTCTTCCAGTTCTGTATCTTCATTAGGCTTAAGCTTTGCTTCGCTGATTTCCTGAACCGCAAAGGTCATCATATCCAGCTTGCGCAGGCGTTCACTGTCAGAAAGATTATACTGAGCAAGCTGCTTTCTCTTTGCAACAAGTACGGCATATTTAGCAGTAAAGGCATCTACGTCGGCAGTAATGCCGGCACGGGCATCAAGAAATTTACGGTGTTCTGCAACCTTCATAAGGGACTGATGTTCATGCTGGCCGTGAATATCTACAAGGAAAGAAGAAAACTGGGCAAGGTCGCCGCGGGTTACCGGAGTATCATTTATCCAGGCGGCATTTTTTCCGGTATCACGTATAATACGGCGTAAAAGAACACGGTCATTTTCTATTTCAATTCCGTGAAGGTTAAGCCACTCCAAGGCATTGCGGGGCTCGTCGTCCTCTGCGATTTCAGTTCTTACAGGAAGTCCTTTAGGAAGTAAAAAGGTTCCGCTTACACTAGCCTCTTTTTTACCGGCACGAATCTGCGATACATCGGCTTTTCCACCCAGGAGAAAAGACAAGGCACCGATTAAAATAGACTTACCCGCGCCGGTTTCACCAGAAAGAACCGTAAAGCCTTTTGTAAATTCAAGATAATCCTGATCTATAAGAGCAAAGTCTTTTATTGTAAAATCTTCAAGCATGAGGTACCCCCGACCAGTTTAATTTTGATCTGAGCGCGTTATAGAATTTTTCTGCAGAACCCGCTACAAGAAGCGCCTTCTTTTTGTTCAGGGAAACACTGATATAATCTCCGTAATTTAAGGCAAAGGGCTCCTGACCATCTACAGTAAGACAGATTCCTTTAATGCGGCTTTTTTCAACTTCAATTTCGAGTTTACTGTCCGGGCTTAAAACCAGAGGACGGCTTGAAAGAGAAAAGGAATTCAAGGGAGTTAATACAAAGGCTTCCACCTCAGGTGAAACAATAGGACCACCCGCAGCGGCAGAATATGCAGTAGAACCAGTTGGTGTAGAAAGAATCAAACCGTCTGCCTTAAGACGGCATAAAGGAAGAGAATTACGCTTTACAGAAAGAGTAATTGTAGAAACACCGCGGGGAGCTGAAATAACGGCATCATTCAAACTTAAAGATGAATACACCCTTTTACCGCCCCGGAGAACTTCTACCTTCAGCATTGAACGTTTTTCAAAAACTGATTTTCCGTCCAGAAAGATTTTTAATTCCTTCTGCCAGTCTTCCGGCTGTACAGAGGCAATAAAACCAAATTCACCGAGATTTACCGGGAAAACAGGCAGACCATACTTAGAGGCATTCCGCGCCGCATAAAGTACAGTTCCGTCTCCTCCAAGAGAAATTACAAAATCAAAACCCTTAAAATCGCAGTTATCGACAAAGCCATCAAAACTCAGGAATTCTGCCTTTATACCTTTTTTCTGAAGGTAACGTGCAATTTCCTGTGCCAGAGTCATAGATTCATCTTTTGATACATTTATAATTATAAGAGCCTTCTTCATTCTGTCCTTTTTTTACGGCAGAGAACTTAAAACCTTAACGATTTTTGCACTCTCTGCATGGGTCAATCGAGGATACAGCGGTATATGGACACAGCGCAGGTAAAGAGACTTTGCGTGTATGCAGCTTTCAGACAGTTCATCTTTTAGAGCAATTACAGAATTATCATAAGCAAGCTGAACTTCAATATCCTTTCGCGAAGCATACTGCTTTACATCCTTAAAGGAGCTGGCAAGAATCAGCGGGAAGCAGCTCATAGTTGAACCGTTTTCCATTTCGCGGGCATACATTTTGTGACGACCGATAAGGCAGGCTTGATGGAACATCGCGAAAAGCTCCTTGCGGGTCTTTTCGTTACGAGGATATTCCTTAACCTGAACCCAGGCAAGTGCACAGTTAATATCCGGCAAAAGATCTGTAAGAGGAGCCTCATCAGAATACTTTTTGAGTACTATCCACTCACGGCGGCCAGGAGCCATAAGCACCGCGCCACCTCCGGCAGTTAATACATCATGCTCTTCAAGTCCCATAATGGTATAAATACCAAAGGAACCGGCAAGCTTACGTTCTTCTGTAGCTACTCCTTCCGGAGATAAAACCGGTACAGATGCTCCTGCACTCTGTGAAATATCTTCGATGACAGGAATACCAAGCGCCATTATGCCTTCAAAATCAGGAAGGATACCTTCTGTTTCATGAAGAATCAAAAGTCTTCCGCCCTTCTGCATTCCGGCATTTACTATTTCTGCGTTTACAAGACCTGTAACCTCATCTACATCGAGAACCAGAGGCTGGTAGCCCAGGCTTTCTACAGTCTGATACTGCCAGGCTGGAGCAAGGGCAGAAATCATAATCTTACCGCTTTTATCAAAGTCCAGGGCCTGTAATGCATATTTAAGGGCTATAGCAGGACTACGTAGAGCCACTGCACCGTCACATTTAGTAAATTCCTTTACTGTCTGGATTAATCTTGCGTTTAACTCACCGGGACCAATTTTTTCGTCTACCATGCAGGTTAAAACCGCATCCATTTCTTTTCTACGAATCGTTGTACTGTATGTCTGTATCATTTATTTTACTGGATATCGATAATTTTCTGTAATTCTTTTGCGTTGAAGAGCTTTCGTGTGTTCAGCATGATAAGATATCCGGTTTCCTCGCGAACAACGCCTTCGATATACTCTGTTCCGATTCCGCTCAACATCTGAGGCGGGTCTTTTACGTCTTCACCTTTTACAGTAACAACGCGTTCAACCTTATCAATGATAATACCAATTTTGCTTCCATCGATATTAAGGATGATAAAACCACCTTCCATTTCAATGTCTTCGGAATGGCTTACCGACTGTATCTTGAAGCGCTTATGCAAATCAATAATAGGAATAATTTCACCACGGAGATTTATAATACCCTCTACATAATATGGAGCATTAGGAATAACGCGGACATTCTGAAGTCTTACAATCTCTTTAACATCCATGATGTTAACGCCGTATAATTCTTCCCCCAGATGAAACGTTACCATTTGATAAGTTATATCGTTAGCCATAGATACCCTCCAAGATATATAAAACTATCATTATATAATAATACTCCTAAATTTGAGATTTTGCAATGCAAACTTCAATTTGACCCCTATTCTTTTACCTCCTTTAATCTACAGTAAACAAAGTTACTGCTTTAACAGTTTTAATACCCGCAGCCTTTAAGATTTCTGCACAGCTTTCCAGAGTAGAACCCGTAGTACATACATCATCTAAAAGACACACAGTTTGAGGAAGCTGCCCAGAATAAGGCTTCAGGGAATAAGCAGTTTTTATTGATTCAAGCCTCTGTTCCCTCGACAGCTTTTTCTGCTGACCGCTTGTATTACGTTCCAGTATCCTGAGAATCCTGAAGCCGTAGCGTTTTTCCAGAAAGAGACAAAGCTCTTCTATCTGATCCCAGCCTTTTTTACGGATTTTTCCCTTTCTGGGCGGTACAGGTACAATTATCTTATCTCCTGTTTTTCGCAGAAGCTGGCAGATAAGCCCTGCAAAAAGCGGAGAAAAGCTTCTTTCTTCCTGCATTTTCCATCTGAACATCAGTTCTCGATTCCAGAGCCGGTAGGAAAAAAGCGGAATAACAGAATCTGTGCTCTTAAGAACAGGAGATTCCCGACACTTCATGCATTTTCCCTTCATACAGACAAGCTCTTTACCACAACACTGGCACCTTTCTTTTTCAAGCAGACTGGAAACATTAAAATGCTTTTTAAGACACTCTCTGCATACAGGTTTTGTAAAAACAAGGGCACCGCAGACAGGGCATTTTTCGCCTCCGCTTATAAAAACATAAAGGAGTCTGAAGATTGAGATAAAGAATTGCTGCACTTCAAAAATCAATTTCCTCACACCTATATAATTGTGCAAACTTAATCAAAAATGACAAAATTCTGGAAAAAAAGTTTAAAAAAAGTGAAAAAAATGTATTAAAAGTGAAATTTATTTACCGGAAAGAGCTTTTTTCCAGCGGGCGATTATCTGCAGGGCATTTAGAGGTGTAAGGTTGTCTGTATCTGTAGAAAGGATTTCTGATATGATGATTTCTTCATCGCTGAATAAACCAGGACTTACAGGAGCCGGATTAGCAGGCTCAGTCTGGGCAGATTTTTTTAAGCTTTCATCGAGAAGCAGAGGATTATCTGCGGCAAGAGACTGAATATGTGAAAGAATAACATTTGCCCGGTCTATTACATTCTGAGGAATACCAGCGAGCTTTGCGACATGTATACCATAAGAGTTTTCTGTAACACCTTCTTTTACCTTACGCAGGAAAACAACTGAACCGTTCTGCTCAAGCACGTCCATACAAAGCATTTTAAGCTTAGGATGTTCCATTCGGGAAAGCTCATGATAATGAGTTGCAAAGAAGGTTTTACAGCCTATTGTATCAAGAAGATATTCTGAAACAGCACGGGCAATGGCAAGACCGTCTTCTGTAGAAGTACCGCGCCCTACCTCATCCATTATTACCAGAGAGCGTTTTGTAGCCGCATGAAGGATATTGGCGGTTTCTGTCATTTCAACAAGGAAGGTAGATTCTCCCTTTGCAAGATTATCAGAAGCACCAACACGACAGAAAATACGGTCTACAATACCAAGTCTGGCACTTGAAGCGGGTACATAAGAGCCGGTTTGGGCCAGCAAGGCAATAAGGGCATTCTGACGCAGATAGGTAGACTTACCTGCCATATTTGGGCCTGTAATAAGGGCAAAGGCCGGAAGCTCCTGGTCATCAGCTGAAAGAAGAGCATCATTTGGCACAAACTCGCCTGTAGGGAGATGGTTTTCTACAACAGGATGACGGCCGTTTTTAATTTCAAAATGAGCCGACTCTTCAATTTCCGGGCGAACCCAGTTATGCTCAATTGCGGCCTGGGCAAAGGATGAGGCAGAATCGGTATTTGCAATTTCCTGAGAAAGCTGCAGAAGGTATGGAATATACTGTAAAAGAGAGCTCCTGATTTCCAGAAAGAGGTCGCGTTCCAGTTCAAGAATTTTTGTAGAAGACTCATTCAGCTCCTGTTCCAGAGCCTGTAGACGTTCTGTTGTATAACGGTCTCCGTTTACAAGGGCGCGGCGCATAATAAAGTGAGGCGGAACACTGGCAAGCTTACCTTTGCTTACTTCTATAAAATAACCGGCCGCGTTGTTGTATTTTACACGGAGAGTAGTAATGCCGGTTTTCTCGCGCTCCTCAGCTTCATATTCGCTGAGAATCTGATTAAAGTTATCGTGTACTCCGCGCCAGTGGTCCAGTTCCTCTGACCAGCCGGCTTTGATTATACCGCCGTCTGTAAGCGAAGTTGCCGGGTCTTCCATAATTGAATTTTCAATCAGACCGCAGATTTTTTTTGCTTCTTCATCTGAAACAAAAGAAAAATCATACTGACCTAAATATTCTTTTATATGGTTCCAGGCTTCAAGGCTGGCTCTGAGAGCCTGTAAATCCTTGGCATGAGCACGTTCCATAGCAATTCGACCGGCAAGTCTTTCAACATCAAGAATATTACTTAAATCGGCTTTGACTTTTTCCAGCAGGGAACGGTTTTCTACAAAGCTTGCAACCTTTGCCTGGCGGTCTTCTATCTGACGCAGGTTTGTAAGCGGGAATAAGAGCCAGTTTCTGAGCAGGCGGCTGCCCATTGCAGTTTTAGTAAAATCGACACATTCAAGAAGCGTATACTGACTGCCACCTTCCCTCATATTAGAAATTATTTCAAGATTACGGCGGGAAGAGTCATCCATCATTAAAAATTCATTATCGCTGTAAAGGCGGATTGAACCGATATGTGGAAGAAGTGTATTTGTTGTTTTTTCAAGATAATCAAGAAGGAAGCCGGCAGGAACTATTTCCGGACTTTCGGCTTCGAGACCAAAGGCCTTGAGGTTTGCTGTTTTAAACTGAGAGGTCAGTTTCTTAAAGGAAAGCTCTGCATTAAAGTCCCAGTCCGGGTAATAGGAAACTGAAAGAGCTCCATAAGTAGAAACTGCATTTTGTATGTCTGTATTATTCTTCAGGGATACAGGCAGCAGCAATTCACGCGGAGATGCCCGGTTTAATTCCTTACCGAAGTTTTCTGCCATTTTTGCGGCAGGCCAGGAGGTTGCACTAAAGCTGGAAGTTGTTACATCAATAAAGGCAAAGGCTGCTCTGCCCTTTACTACACACAGGGCTGCAAGGTAATTTGCCCGGCCCCCGTCGAGGTATTCGGCTTCTACGGCAGTTCCCGGCGTAATGATTTCTACAACCTTGCGCTCGGTAATGCCCTTTCCTCCCTTTGGAATTTCACCGACCTGTTCACAGATAACAATTTTTTTTCCAAGGCGAAGAAGACGTGCTATATAGATTTTTGCGGCATGATAGGGAATACCACACATAGGACGGCTTGCTCTATGTGTCAGTGTTAAATTCAAAAGACGCGATACTTCTACCGCATCTTCATCGAACATTTCGTAGAAATCACCGAGGCGGAAAAAGACAACCTCGTACTTGTATTGTTCTTTAATCCCCCGGTATTGAACCATCATCGGGGTAAGGTTTTCTTCTTCGGCCATCCTAACCTACAGTCCCAGCTCTGAAATTACCTGATTGGTAATATCTACTGAAGAAGAATACCAGAGAATCGCATTAGATTCCTGCAGACTCAAAATCATACTGTAGCTTCCACTCTCTGCAATCTTCGCAAGCGTGTTGTACAGCTTTTTATAAAACTCGTCCGAGTTCTGCAGTGTCTTCTGCATAGATTCAAGCTCTACGTTCTTTGCATTTGTATATTCAGTAAGGTAATCTGTTTTCTTTGTTATTTCAGCTTCAGTTTTCATTGCCTGAGCATCGTTTCCGGCATTTTCATAATCAAGCTTTTTCTGTTGAAGCTTTTTGATAGCCTCAACCTGCTTGTTTATTTCTTCCTGGAATTCAGACTTCTTCTTTTCATAATTTCTTACAGCAGCTGAATTTCTAAAATAGGCATTATAAACCTTTGCGGTGTCTACAACACCAAACTTTGTAATCTGCTGAGAAAAAGCAGGAATACTGCTAAAGGCAAGAATACATAGGGAAATAATTATCTTAAGATGTTTTTTCATTTTATAGTCCTTGTAAAGGTGGTTTCGACAGGCCCTTCGACAAGCTCAGGAACCACTCAACCACCGTATTTCTATTCTATAACAAATATTAATAGTTCACAACATTAAATGAAAGTACAAAGTTGAACGGATCCTGAGCAAACTGAGGCTTTCCGTCTACTACCCTGTAGCGCCATGCAAAGAGAAGATGCAGTGGAAGCTGAGGAATAAGGAAGCGGATTCCAGGTCCATAGCTGAAGTAGAAATCTTCGATTGTAAAGCTTCCGACATCCTGGATTCTAGGTTTAACTGCAGCAGCATCCCAGAAGGCATCTACACCGAGAATACCAGGAACAATTGGAATTCTGAGCTCAAGACTGTTTGAAAGCATTGCTCTTCCTGAAGACTGAGAAGCAAGTCCTCCCCAGCCACGACCGTTAAGAAGACCATCAATATAAATTGAATTACGTGTACTTAAACCGTTTTCAACAGGAATAATTGCAGAGAAGCCGGTATAGCCCGCAAGAATAAGCTTAAAGCTCCATTTTTCCACAACTGGAATATCAAGCAGCTTCAGATAGCCCTCGAGCTTTGTATCCGTTCTTGCATAGAATTCCTTTTCCAGCTGAGGAATAATTCCGTGCCAGGTAAGCTTTTCGCTGAAGAACCAGCCCTTTGTAGGGTCATAGTTTACATCGCGGGCATCAAGAGAGAAGCTTCCGTATACAGAGTTAGAAACACCCCAGCGGTTTGCATAAGACGAAACTGAGGTTTCTATAGGAATGTTAATTGATTCATCATAAACATTTCTCTGTAAAGAAGTAGAAATACCGCCTGCCAGAGTAAAGATAGCGTAATCAGGAGTCCATCTTCTTGAAAGACCTGAGCTTACGGTTGTAGACCAGTCGTGGTAGGTCATATAGTATCTGTCCTGTACAAGCTCAAGATTAGGAGACCAGAAGTTTACAGGAGTTGATGATTTTGCATGTGCAAAGGAAAGCGAGGTGCTGAAGGCAATCGGGTATTTTCCAATCCAGTTCTGAGAATAAGATAAATCAATTGACTGCTCCAGAGGTGCAATTGTTGTAGAGGCTGCAATTGTACGGCCTTCACCAAAGAGGTTTGAGTTTTCAACCTTTGCAAAAAGTGAAATAGGAATCATACTTCCAGAAGAATCTGTTGCGCCCGAGAAGGTAACACCAAACTGCAGCGATGAAGTAGACTGTTCTTCTACAGAGAATACAAGGTCTACAAGATTTTCTTCTGTACCCTGCTGAGCTTCCGGAACAATATTAGAGAAGTAGCGCAGGTTCATAAGGTTTCGTAAACCGTTGATAATCTTATCATTTGAGAAGGTGTCGCCCGGCTCAATAGGTATTTCACGACGGATTACAAAATCCTTAGTTTTGGTATTTCCTTTTATGATGATATTTTCAATGTGGCTTCGTGAGTGCTCAACAATTGTAAGATCATAAGAGATTTCGTGGCGGTCAGAATCCTTTACAGGAACCGGATAAAACTCATTGGACATATATCCGTTTTCCTGGTAAACGCTTGCAATTGACTGCATATCCTCCTGGAATTTTGTAGCGTTGAAAATCTGACCTTCCTTAAGCTTTTTCTGTTTAAGAAGCTCTTTTTCTGAAAATACCTCGTTACCGGCAAGTCTAAGACCAGAATAGGTATACTGAGCACCTTCCTGAATTATAAAGAGGATTGTAAGCTCATCTCTCTGTTTTTCTTCATTAAAAGTGGTATCAATTTTTACATCAAGAATAGTAACATCGGCATAACCGCGTTCCTGATAGTATTTTACTATTGTCTGTTTATCCTGCTCGAGGGTTGAAGGCTGATAAGCACCATCCTTAAAAAGACCAACCTCTTTCAAGGCAAGCTTTCTTTTAAGGGCACGGCTGGAAGCGATTGAGTTTCCTGAGAACTGAATTTCACGAATTACAGAGCTGCTTCCTTCATTAATCTCAAAGTTTACGACAATTCCTTCCGGTGTGTCTTCTACATTGTGAGTTACATAAGAAGCGTTATAGCCCTTTTTAAGGTAATAGTTTCTGATAAGGCGTTCATCAATAAGGATTTTTGATTCTATATAAATGTCGCTGGTTTTATTTTTAATCTGTTCACGGAGCTCGCCGTTTCTGATTTTATGGTTACCAATAAAATTAATGTTCTTGATTATTGGGCGCTCAACTACTTCAAAAACAAGCAGAACATCTGAGCTGTCACTTGAGACATGCTTTGCATAAGGTGTAATATCTTCAAAAAACTCAAGACTGTAAAGACGGTCAAGAAGTTCATTATATACATCATCTGTAAAAGGAGAACCAAGGAAAGAGCTTGTAACTCCATTCAATTCTGATTTTTTTACATTTTTGAGTCCATTGAAATCAATCTTTGAAATTGGTTGATTCCAATACCAATCTTCACTCTGTGCCGAAAGTGCAAATACAGAAACAAACAGGAAGCAAAGAACTGCCAAAACTTTTCGATACATCAAAAAACTCCTAACTTCTACGTCAATAAGTAAACTTCCATGAAAGCGTTAATGACGCAGAAGGAACAAATTGATTTTTTAATAAAGCATTTATATCAGGAGCCATATTTACACGTATATTTGCAAATGGTGACTCCAGTTCCATACCAAATTCTGGCTGGAAGAGCATTTTACCCGCAGATGTAATGTCGCTTACATTGCCGTCTTCTAAGGAAACATGAAGCATAGCATCCACATATAATGAACTGCCCAGGTATTTACCTATATAAACAGTTGTATTATCAAGAAAGTTACCAAGAGATATTTTTTCTTTTGAAGTATTTCTTGAAATACTATAGTTATATGTATTTTGTATTACATTTGTTCGTAATGAGAATATATCAAAATTCAGCAAATCCCGCAACTTGTTTTCTGCCTGGCGTACTACTGTAGACTGAATAGCGTAATCTGAGGCGGCAAAGATGAAGTCGCCGGCAGAATCTGAGTCTGCTACTACAATCTGTCCCAGCAGAGACCTGATTTCATTTTCAGATTTTGCCGGAACCGAAGAAAAATGCGGATTCAGATTCAAAAGCTCCTGATCTTCTACTGACATGACAATTTTAACGGTCTGGCCCCGGTCATCTCTTTCCCTGGTTTCTGCCGTTACAGTAATTGTAGGATTTGCAATATCATTCTTGTTAAACTTAATATTTCCGGCTTTTATATAGAAGTTTCTGTTCAGGTAAGCGACATCTCCAGACTTAAACTTGAGTTCGCCGTCTATCATATATAAATCTTCAGGCTGGTTTATAACCACCTTCATAGTTGTATTTGGAACAAAAACGCATCTTAAGACCGGATCCAGCTGAACAGAAGCATGATTTCCAAGGGTAATGTCTAAATCTGTAACAATCTGCAGCGGCATTGCCATTTCCTGGTTACCCGAAGTAAGGTTTGCAAGTGCAAAAAGCTGGATTGCAAGGTCTATGTTTTCTCCGGCAATGTTTCCCGATACATCAAGAATATCATTTTCCAGATACATGCTGATATTCAGGGAAACGTTTCCGTTCAGGTTTACGACATCAGTTTTAAGATTAACCGGCAGCAAGTCTGATTTATAAGAGCTGAACTCGCCTTCCATGTGGTCGAAGGTCCACTTATTAAGGTAGACGGTGAGGCCGGCCAGCATTCTCTGATTATTCTTAAGGGAAAGAATCGTTTCCGGAATCTGTATTTCGTTGCTTATGATGTTAAAGTTGATTTCCGGAGCCGAAATTTTCTGCTTAAAAAGCATAGGACACTTTACAACCGGCCCGGTGATTTTTGCCCATCCGTTTAATTCCGGATCATTCATGCTTCCTGTAATAACTGCATTGCCGGTGATTATACCGTTTTCGGCAATGAACATATCTTCAATATTCAGATAAGTACAAGCCTTAGGTAAATCAAGATATAAATCATACAATTCAAGATTGGTTGCCTTAAAGTCAACAAGACCATCCATCTTTGCAGAAAGGAAGTTTTTATTATCAAGATTCAGCTCAAGCAGACCTTCTTTTGTATAGCTTCCATAGAGTCCGCAGTTATCTGAAGAATAGATTGAAACAAGATTATTTGCATAAAGAGCTGTAAAGGAAAGCGGGAACGGCTTTTTTAACAGGGTACCGCCGAATTCAGGAGAAGAAAGCGTTACCATAATAGAATCAGGGAAAAGCTTTCCTTCTGGAACAATTGCATTACCGGCTGTGAGCACCAGCGGTGCGTAAAGATTTTTATCCATAACAGCAACAAAGAACTCGCCGGTAGCATTCAGGTTCCAGTCGGTCAAAGAAGCGCTTGCCTGAATATTTGAAAAATCCATTCCTTCATAGCTGATATTCAAATCTGAAATTGTCAAATCCCGGTCTTCAAGAACTACATTTCCCTTACCGGTAAGCATATCTGCCGCAACAAGAACAGAAAGGGAATCTATATTCAAGGCAACATAAGGATGTTCAATAGTTCCGGAAGTAAAGAGCATTCCGGAAATCATATTATTATCATTTGTCTGGTCTACAAAGCGGCTGAGGCTGAAATTCTTAAGCTGCATCTGAAGATTCATGTAGAGGGATTTTAAGATTGTATCCTTGTTCATAGCAAGATGATCCGGATTTGAAATACTTCCATCTACAGTAATCATTTCATCTGTAATAGGATTTCTAAGATTCAGTCCAATGCCAACTGAATCGAATACATTCTCATTAATATTTAAGATTGCATCAGCTGAACCTTCGAGAACAGAATAAAAATCTGAATAGGCAATTGTATCTATTCTCGCCCCATACTTTGTAGCATTACCAGAAAGAACAAGCTTAGGATTTACAGACATAACTCCGTCTGCCTGCTCTACTTCCAGATGTGCAATCTGAAGATCAGGTCCGTTTTCCTCATCATAAGAAAAACTCGTTGAGCTGGTAAAGATAATTGTTTTATCCAGGATTTTTACAGGAAGACTCTTAAGGGTAAGATTTCCGTCAAATGACTTGTTCTCGTTTATTCTGACTTCAATATCTGTACCATAGTCGCCGGTAAGAGTGACAACCTCAGGCATGATTGTTCCTGAAAAATGATAAGGAATTGAGTCTATGTTCAAATCTGCTGTAAAGAATTTATCTGAAGAATCTGGTGCGCTGTCTAAGGAAGCAGAGGCCTCCATTGCAAACTTGCCCATAATAAGGGAAAGCTGATTAAGCTGAATGCTTGAATCGGTTCCGTTCAGGGCAAACATAAGTGCCTGATTGTCTGCCTTAGCGTTAGCAAGAAGCACATAAGGAATATTATAGGAGAAGGTCTTTAAGTCGGTTGAAGCATAAAGGTCTCCAGAAAGCAGATAAGGCTCCAGGTTTTTCTGCAGGCCTTCGATTTTTTCTGCATCTTCTGCCGGCATAACCTGAGCTGCCAGGGCCGCAAGGCTGTCCAGGTAAAGACTGCTGAGTGTAATATTTGTCTGGAAATATTTAGATTCATTAAGATAGCTTCCGTCCAGCTTAAGCATTCCCGGTTCAATTTCTTCCAGATGAGAATAATCTGCAAGCTCAAAGGTAAAATCATAAGAATCTGACTGAGGCAGAACTGTAAGCTGCAGAGCCGCAAGGGAACGGCTTCCTATGAAGACCTGAGGAGAAAAAGCCATGAAGCCCTTTTCCAGAGGATCAAAATATATTTCTGTAGAGATTATATTTCCGTTTGGCAGCTTATATTCCGGAACTTCAATGTAGCCCGAAAGCTGCTTACTTTCATAGACAAGCGAAAGCTTAGACGAGGCAGTACAGTTCTCTCCATTCACAGAAAAGTTAGTGAGTTCAGCCTTCTTTTCATCTCCATAAAGTGAAAAAAGAATATCGGCTCCACCGGGGAATACAGATGAAGGGATGCTTGCAGAGGTGTCGGTGATGTAATTGAGGGTACGGTCCTTAATATTACATTTTACGATTGTATTGGTAGAAACCGTAAGCTCCTTAAACTTCTTTAATTCAACCTGCTTAGAGTTGATTGTAAGCAGAGAAAGCGGTTTAAGATTTTCCAGCTGAAGCTGACCGTTTACATCGCCGCTCTTGAAATCATAAAAAAGGCCAAAGGAAACAGGATTTACCGCCTGAATTGTATGTGCCTCTACAGTGCCGTTAGTATAGGAAGCATGAAGATTAAGCTTATTGAGTCTGTAGTCGCCGTCTGTAAAATCGCGGAGCTTAAGATTTAACTGGGAACCGTCAAAATTATCAGTTAAAGAACCGGAGACCGAAAGCTTTCCCGAAATGTGTTTTTTATATGCGGCCAGACTTGCATTTAAAACTGCTTCAGTCTGAATATCAATTGTATTCTTTTTGAGTGTATTGCTGACTCCTATGTTTTTGATATTCAGGAGAGCAGATACATTTTTGTCATTGTATTCAAGATAGATATTCTTAAGCTTTATGTTTTCAGGAATTATTTTCTTAACCTGGGCAAGATTGATTTGCGCACTTTCCTTAGTGTTGAATCTTGAAGCAATCCCAATAAGCTCATCAACATCCAGAGTTATACCATCTATTACGACATTGGAAATACCCCGCTGCAGGTCTTTTTTAATCAGATTTAAGAGGCTGTAGGAAATCCTGGTTTTGCTTATAGAAAGCAGCTGATTTCCATCATCATCATAGACGCGGATATTATGAATGTAAAAATTTGAAAGTATTGATGGGGAAAGTCTTTCGTAGGAAATACTGAGCCCGGTTGTGTCATGCAGCATAGTCGTAAATTCATTGATTCTGTCGTTTACGCCCCGGGTAATGATTTTCTTAACCGGTAGAGAAATGAGCAGCGCCAGAAAAACGAGAAGAATCATAATGTAACTGCGGACACGGCCGTTTCGATATAATGAGCCCATTTTAGCCTATCTATTATATCGGAATTTTTCATTATTATATAGTCTAAAAATGTAGTCTAAAATCAAACAAGGCTTTATAATGATTTTTATGATTTTGAAGAATTTCATTGTTTTCGAAGGAATTGATGGAGCGGGAACCTCAACTCAGATAAAAAAGCTGGTTGAGCGCGGCAATGCCGAGTTTGGTGACGGCTCTTTTGTGGCTACTGCAGAGCCTACAGGCGGCGAAACCGGCCTTTTTTTACGCCGTATGCTTGGCGGCGAATTTTCTGTAGACGAAAAAACAAATGCCTATCTCTTTGCGGCAGACCGCTGCGAGCATATTTTTGGAAAAGACGGTGTTCAGAAGCTCTGCCAGGCCGGAAAAACCGTCGTAAGCGACCGCTATTTCTTTTCCAGCATGGCATACCAGAGTGTTTCCTGCGGCGAAGAGCTGCCCCGCCTCTTAAACTCGCCTTTTCCTCTTCCGGAATACCTCTTTTACTTTGTGATTAACCCGGAAGTATCACTTGGCCGCGTTACTTCACGTGGTGAAAAGAAGGAAATCTACGAAACAATTGAAAAACAGAAGAAAATCGCCGCACAGTATGAGAAAGTCATTTCAGAATATGAAAAAACAGCCGACAGCGGAATGAAAATAATAAGAATTGACGCGGAAAAAGACATCGAAAGTATTTCTGAAGAAATCTGGAAATATCTTAAGAAATAGCCGTACCAACAAAATCCAAAAGGGGCTCCCGCTGCAAAACACATCATGCTGCGGGCGAGCTGGTTTTTGTAGCGGGAGCACCTCAGATTTTTTAAGAACTCAACATTTTTTATTATTTTCCGATAATATCACTGTGAAAAAGCGTATATTTTCTTTCATCTTATTAATTCTTATTATTTTCATTCACACAAGCCCGGTTTTTGCCTATATGGTGAAGTACAAGGAAGACTGGTACAAGCTTTATCACGTTCATTACCAGCAGTATCCGGATGACTGTATCGAAAACATCTACTGGCTGGAAAAAGCCGCTCAGGCAGATTACTGCAATCCTCAGTTTACAGATGCAAAAATCACAACCGAAAAGGAATGGGAAAAATACCGCTACCTTTTCCAGATGCATATAAATCTTAAGCTGATTGAACAGCACCTGCGCCTTGGCCGCACCTACGACAAAAAGTGCATTTACTTTTACGATGCTCCCTGGAAGGATGAATATCTTCGCAATATGGAAAAGGCTCTTACCTGCTATAAGGCCGGCCTCTACTACTGGCAGGAAGCAAAAATCTGGCAGGAAAAAGCAAATGCTGCCTCTTTCAATTTTATGTTCATTACCGCAAAGCAGACCTGGGAAGATGAACGTGAAAGAATCGCAAATGGCGAACTCGACTACGAAAAAATGCTCAATCGCGAGATAGAAAGACTGGAAAAAAACATAAAAGAACTTAACGAAATGGATAAAAAATACTAAAATAGGCTCACTATGAGCCAAAAGAGTTTTACTATTTCGTATCCTGCCCTTCATTCAGGTACAGCTAAATCTAAAATCAAGTTTATCTCAGGAAGTCCAGACTTAGCCTCTCTGTTTTTTGAAGGCGAAGAAGCTGAAGAAAAGCAGCGCCGCTTTTTTATAACAGATGCTACGGTTGCAAGCCTTGAATGCATGCAGTCCTTTATTTCTAAATTTGATGACGGGGTCTGCGGCAAAGATAATCTTTTGATTCTTGGCTCAGGAGAACCTTACAAAACAATCGAAAGCGTTCTTACAATTGTACGAGCCGCCTTTGATGCTAACTATACCCGCAAGGATATTTTTATTGGAATCGGCGGAGGTGTAATCTGTGATATTACTGCCTTTGCCGCTTCAATCTATAAGCGCGGTGCAAGTGTTCAATTTGTACCTACTACCCTGCTTGCCATGGTAGATGCTTCTGTTGGCGGTAAGTCTGGCTGTGATTTTGAAAACTACAAAAATATCATAGGAACCTTTTTCCCGGCTACAAAGCTTTTCTACTTCCCGGACTTTGTTCAGTACCTGCCGGAAAATCAGTATAACTCAGGCCTTGCAGAAGCCTTTAAGACTGCCCTTCTTTTTGATAAGGAGCTTTACGACTTCTTCCGCGACAATCCTGAAAAAATCAATTCCCGCGATTCAAAAACTCTTGAAATGATTATCAATAAATGTGTTCATGCAAAGGGAAAAATCGTAGAAGAAGATTTTACAGAACAGGGAATCCGCGCTACTCTGAATCTGGGACACACCTTTGGACATGCACTGGAAAGTGTAGCAGGTCTTGGCGCCATTACTCATGGTTCTGCTGTTGCCTGGGGTATCGGCCGTGCAGTAGAGCTTGCCTGCAAAATGGATTATTGTCTTATGGCCTTCCGCGATGAAGTTTTTTCTATCCTTAAAGCTTACGGCTGGGAAACTGAAGCTGTTCCAGCTTTTGTAAAAGGCGGCGGCTTCAGCGAGCGCTTAATTACCATTATGCGTACAGACAAAAAAAATATATCTGATAAAATCCGCCTTATTCTGTGTAAGGCAGTTACAGACATTTCAATTGAAGAAGTTGATGAGAAGTTGATTGCTTCTGTACTTAAATAATATGGAAAAAGAACATTACTTTGACTGGGCCGCTACCAGTCCCGCAGACCAGGATATTTTACAGGAAGCTCTAAATGAAAGCCTTGAATGCTGGGGAAATCCTTCCAGCACACATGCAGTAGGAAAAAAAGCGCGGGAACTTTTTGAAGGTGCCCGGGCCAGAGCTGCCGCAGCACTTGGAGTAAAAACCGAAAATATTTACTTTACCTCAGGCGGAACTGAAAGCGATCAGATTCCCCTGCTTTCTGTATTAGCAAAGCCTAATAAGGGAAGCGTGCTTGTAAGTTCAATTGAACACCCTGCAATCCGGGAACAGGCAGAAGCCTTAAAAAACTGCGGCTGGAATGTAGTACAGATTCCTGCAGACAGCGATGGAGTTATTCAGCCTCAGGCAGTAGTTGACCTCATCACAAGTGATACTGTCTTAATCTGCATAATGGCAGTAAACAATGAGACCGGTGTAATTCAGCCTATATACGAAATTGCAGATGCAATCACTAAGGCCTGCGAAGGCAAACGCCGTCCTAAGTTCCATGTAGACTGTGTTCAGGCCGCAGGAAAAATTACACTTAACCTTGGCTACAAAGGAATAGACAGCGCTGCCCTTTCTTCTCATAAAATCTGCGGTCCCCGCGGAACGGGTATCCTTTATATGAAGGATGCAATTGAACCATTTTTACGTGGCGGCGGTCAGGAAAAAGGTATGCGCAGCGGAACAGAAAATGTATTCGGCGCCCTTGCCTTTTCTAAATGTTTGGAGCGCTATTACAACAAGCAGAAGGCTTCTGATGCAGAACGTACTATGAGCTTCGTAGAAAAACTCGCTGCCCTGCCAGGCTGCACAATCGTCCCGCCGAGCCGTCTGGAAAAGCCTCAGCTTTTTTCGCCTTATGTTGTACAGGCAGCCTTCAAAAATATTCCGGGTAATGTAATGCTGCGTGCCCTGGACTCAAAGGGCTTTTCAATCAGTACCGGCAGCGCCTGCTCGGCTAAGAAAAATAAACGCCCGGTTCTCGAAGCAATGCACGTAGACCCGAAGCTCCGCGAAAATGCAGTCCGCTTCAGCTTTGGCCCACATACTACAGACAAAGCAGTGGAAGAGCTGCTGGCGACAGTAAGCGAGATAAATTCTCAATTCAATAAATAGTTTGAATTGATTTTTATTTTTCTTTATGCTAAATTACAGATGCTGAAAAGCATTCACTAATCATCAAATTACAAGGGAAGGTTCTTTGCGTTTTTTTAGGGCTCTCCCTGGATATAAGGAGTTTTATTATGGGAGCACGTGGAGAACTTTTTACCACTCAAATCTATCTGGACAATCGTTCATATTTTTTCAATGTAAAAGAAAACCGCACTGGTGATGTATTCCTTCAGATTGTTGAAAGCAAGAACCGCGACGGCGTAGAAGCAGACCGCCATCAGATTGCAATTTTTGCTGAAGACATGCAGAAGTTCCTTCAGGGCTTTGAAAAATCCCTTGATTTTGTTGAGAAGGACAGAAAGCAGCGCCAGAAGGCTGCAAAGGAAAAGCGTGCAGAAAAGGACGCTAAGTATGGTACAGGTGCAAAAAAAGTTTACCGCGTAAAAGGCGACAAGTCTGAAAAATCAGAAAAGCGCGCTGACGACGGCATTAAACGCACCGGTAAGGTTATACATATCGTTTCTAAGAAAGACGTACCAACAGAAGAATAAGTGACACAAGAAGCAAAATCATTTTACAAAGACCTTCGGAATGTAGTACAGCCGATGGCCATTCAAAATCTTATTTCCTCAGCCGTAAACTCGGCCGACGTTATTATGCTGGGTTATATCGGACAGACTGCCATCGCAGCCTCCTCCCTTGCCGGCAATGTTGCCTTCATTCTCTTTATGGTTTCCACAGGACTTTCTTCGGGTCTTGTTATGCTGGGAGCCCAGTACTGGGGAAAGAAGGATACCGAATCTATCAAGACTCTTCTTGGAATCGGACTTAGAATCTGCTGTACCGTAGAAATCATAGTTGCCTGTATTGCAGCCTTTTATCCCCGCATCCTCATGCTGATTTTTACAAAGGATCCGGCGCTGATTGCAGAAGGCTGTAAGTATTTAAGGGCTGCGAGTTTTTCTTATGTCTGTCTTTCTTTTTCTCAGATGTTCCAGGCAGGCTTTAAGAGTATTGAACGTGTAAAAATCGTAACCATTACTTCTACAACCAGCCTCTTCCTCAACATTGGTTTAAATGCAGTTTTCATTTTTGGTTTGTTAGGCGTGCCTAAGATGGGAATTACCGGAGTTGGAATTGCAACTTCAATTGCCCGCTTTATTGAAATGGTAATCTGCTTTATTTACGCAGGCCGCCAGACAGACGTAAAATTTTCAGTTGCCTGTGTTTTCCGCCGCAACAAGCTGCTTACAAAAGATTTTATCCGCTACTCTATGCCGGCCGTTGGCAACGAACTTGTCTGGGGTGCCGCCTTTGCAATGTACTCTGTAATTATGGGCCACCTTGGAGAAGACATTGTTGCCGCAAACTCTGTTGTAAACACAGTCCGCCAGCTGGGCTCAGTTCTCTGTTTTGGCATGGCATACGGTGGAGCAATTGTTGTTGGTAAGTATATGGGCGCCGGCGATATGGAAGTTGCGGAGCGCAATGCCAGCCGTCTTGCCAGGGTAACAATCTTATCTGGAGTACTGGGAGCAATTCTTTTACTCTGCACCTACCCTATAATTCCATATATTGCTGATTTGAATGAAACAGCAGCTCACTACAGAAATGTTCTTCTCTTTATAAATTCTTATTCTCTGATCGGGGCTTCAATCAACACAGTTTTGATCTGCGGTATTTTCAGAGCCGGCGGAGATTCAAAGTTCGGCTTTGTTGCAGATACAATCAACATGTGGTGCGTTTCTGTTCCCCTCGGTTTGATTGCGGCCTTCGTTCTCAAGCTGCCACCACTGTGGGTATACTTCATTCTCTTCCTTGACGAGTTTGAAAAGATGCCGTTTGTTATCAGACATTATTTTAAGAAGGGGTGGCTGAGAAATATTACAAGATAATTGTCATCCTCGGGCTTGACCCGAGGATCCAGAAAAGGCAGACATTTCTAGATTGTCGGGTCAAGCCCGACAATGACAATAATTGTTTAATACTTAAACGATAATCTTTGGATCGGGGACGGTCCCAGCTTATGGCAGATCTCACGGTGCGCTTTAGTCGGGTAGCCCTTATGTTTTGCGTAGCCGTATTCAGGGTACTTTTTATCCATTTCTAACATCAGTCTGTCTCTGCAGGTTTTTGCTAAAATGCTGGCTGCCATTACGCAGGGATATTTTCCGTCAGCCTTAGGCTCACAGCGGCATTCCACAGGGACATCCGGACAGCGTGTACCATCGGTTATTCCCGAGATTTCGCTAATTTTCAAATCCGGATTTTTCTTCAGCATATCGTCAAAGGCCAGCTTCATTGCCAGCATGCTTGCTTCGAGGATATTAATTTCATCAATCTTTTTATGATCAACCAGGGCAATTCCCCAGCTGGCTTTTTCTTTTATTACAGCTTCGGCGGCGAGACGTTTTTTCTCTGTCAATTTTTTTGAGTCATTAAGAATTTCTATTGGAAAATCCGCAGGAAGAATTACAGCCGCTGCACAGACTGGTCCTGCAAGAGGTCCCCGCCCTGCTTCATCAAAACCGACAATAAGCATTTAGAACCCCTGAACAGAGTTGTTTTCATCAACTAACTTTGTAGACTTATTTACATAAAGAGGCTGAATCTTGCTTGTGGTGTTTGTAAGTCTTGCCTTAAAATTATTGTCTTTGAAAGAAGCCTTTACACCAAAGAGTTCAGCAACACGACCGTTACCGCCGGTTACAATAAAATCATTTTTCGAAGCAGTTACATTTCCACCGTCAGCAGAAATTATAACGCTTGTATCGGCATTGGCACTTACAGAAGTATTCTTAATTGAAAGACGAGATTTAACAGCAGAAATAAATGAAACATAAGAAACAGCATTTGCAGAAGCCATTACATCAGAAAGATTTATAATTCCGTTGCTGGCATCAATAACAGTTCCTGTGCGGGCAAAGTCTGCCGCAATAACACAGTTCTTCATTGTAAGAACAGAGTTTTCAAGTTTTATAAGCGGCACAATAGATTTTTTACTGATATCAGAAGTATTAGAAATTCTGCAGTCAGCAATTTCAAAGGTAGAAGCCTTAACATTAAGAGAACCGTCTGGTCCAAACTTTAGTCTGGCATCTCCATTGTTTGTAATTTCAAAATTTGCAGCAACACTATAGGCAGAATTAATTGTCATTTCGCCTTTTACGCTGAGTTTTACAACACGCTGCTTTACAAGGGCGTCTTTAAGCTGGCTGAAGTCTGTAAAAGGATGAGCTGCAGTTCCGTCTGCAAGACCTGCATCTGCGGAAGCATCAAAATAGTAATTAGACTGATCAATTACAACAGCAAACTCAACAGGGCTGCTCATATTCTCATCTGTTTTAGAATATGCCGAAAGCTTGTAATAAACCGGATTCAAACCATTCTGAGCCCAGCGCAGGCTGAAGCTGTCACCCTTTACTTTTTTGTATTCGCCTGTCTGAACACGCTTAAAGATTTCATCTTCCGGCTTGTATGAAAAATCAGATTCGCTGAGTGTTACTGGCTGGCTCAGAGCAACATAAAGTTCTGCACCCTTCATTCCTGTAATCTTTACATCTACACTACCGCGGGAAACAAAGCCTTCTGCGTTAGTTTTTATTACAGGAATCTGAGGAGGTCTTCTATTTATATTGTAAGAAACAGAAAATTTTCCCTGATAAACAGAATTAGAAAAAACACCCAGAGTCATATTTCCAAAAACATGATCTCCATAAAAAGCGTCTATTCCAACCTGACTAAAGAGTTCTGAATAAGTTCCGTCGGCTTCATTCATTACGCTGAGTGCATAAGAATCATCACCCTTGATTGTATAAACGATACTTCCGTCTTCAAGTTCATTTCGTACGAACTCCGGCTTAGGAGGAAGCACAAAAAACTCGATAGGATTTGAAGAGTCATACTCAAGAGGCTGCCAGGAAATCATATGACTTACTGTGCGGTCTATTTTTACAGGCTCTTTTGGAAGCCCCCAGTATTCAGAGTCAATCTTGTAAATCAAATAATCATTTACAAATGTAATATTTTCCCAGTCTGAAATTTCGAAAGGAAGGTCGCGGCGGCTGTAAAGGCCTGCTGACTGAGGATAGGTTTTAATGATAAAGCGGTAGCGCACTCCACGAGCCGAGTCTAAAATAGTACAAGGCACATAGCGCGAAAGTACGCTGGCAGCAGAAAGCTTAAGGGTACGAGCTGGAGTAAAGTTTTCCGGACTACCCGCTTCAGGTGGCAGGCCAAGATAAAAAATAAACTCAGATGGTATAACAAGTTCGCTACCGGCACTGTAGTTTAAGATTCCGCCGTCAAAAAAAGTTTGAACAAAATCGTGGTAAGAAGTTTTTGAACCATCGTCAGCGATAACGGTATAAGAAACAGAAGCCTTTTCTTTTTTACCACCGGCAGTAATTCTGGTAACATTAAGTTGAACCTGACCTGCAACATCAAGCAGAACAGGACCATCATAAGCAAAACCAAAGGTCTCCGGGTCAGCTCCGTCGATTGAATAGAAAAAGTCTCCTCCAGCAGAATTATCAATTACAAGCATCTGTCTGTTTGCAAACTCGCCTTCAACAGGACTCAGCAGATTTATTTCTGCAAAGAGCGGAAGCGGCAGTAAAAGCAGAAGAAGTAAAACTGTAAAAACTGAAAGAAACTTTTTCATATCCGGTCCTTTTTATGCTTCAAGGAATGGGCCAAGAATATCGCGCAGCTCCGGATCCTGAGAATAGTAATTCTTCTCAAGCTCTTCTTTTGAAAGGCCAACCAGCTCGTGACTCATGTAGTGAATCCAGCGGTTTTCATCCGGAGTATTGATTACAAATTTACGGCAGTAATAATCCGGCTGAATAGGAAGCTGCTCTTCCTGGTAAGTAAAATATTTGTAGTCGTGAACAACAACCTTAATATCCTCACGAGGCATACCGCGGCTGTTGATAAGGGTTTCTACAAGGGAATTGATTGTGCGGCCTGAATCAAAAATATCATCAACTAAAAGAATCTTGTCGCCGGGACGAAGGTTCTCTGGAGGATAGGTCCAGCCGTCAATAAAAACCTTTGTGTGCTGAGCAACATCGGAATAAGAGCGGGCAACTACTCCGGCATACAAAACCGGATGAAAGCTTTCTCTCTTGCTGATAATCTTAAAATACTCGCTGATAACGTTTGCCATGTAAGCACCGCCGCGAAGGGAACAGTAAATTACATCTGGAATAAAACCGTCTTTATAAATTTTGTGCGCCAGCTTAAGCGCGTCATTTCTCACCGTGTCATAAGGTAAAAATTCTTTAATCATAGTAGTTAATTATAACGTCTTTTTATGATTTTTACTACTGATTTTTTCAGACCTGAAATCATCAATTATTAATCTTGCGTCCCATGACTTTTAGTTAATATTATCCAGGTCTCCCAGGTCCAGTTCGAGTATGTCACCGTTATTTTTCCATTGAGCATAGGTTATGCTGTCAGTTGAATTTGTGGTAGCCCAGTTGTTTAAGGCTGCTTTTACAGTGGAAACTGAACTGCTATCATATGATTTTATTGAAGAAGAAATATTAGACGGACCGCCACTTCCATAAAGTGTTGAATATTTACCAGATAGAGAATAAACATTTTCCGCATAATATGTAGAACCGGATTTAAAATTCTCTATTGTTCCCCACCTGCTTTCACCTGTATTTACCAGATTCTTAAAGCTTGAACCACTATTATAATTACCGGAATTATCATGTACCAGGCCAGAACCATTTGTATAATCACCTGATTGAATCAGAACTTTACCATTATTACAGCAATTCAAAATATCAATCTTTACACCAGACAATGATATAATTCCACCAACACGAGCAGAAGTAGTGTTTTTAATCTCACCTTTATTTTTACAATTTCGAATTATTAAGTTTTCAGAAAAACCAGAACTATTGGTATACGATATAATTCCCCCTGTATTAGAAGTATTATTTTGAGTGTCTATAGTACCTAAATTGATACAATTTTCTATAAGCACAGGATTAGGATTTATGCCCCATGGTTGTGACACTTCACCGACTACACCTCCAATTCCATATGATTTTGTATAAGTTATATTACCAACGTTTACACAGTTCCTGATTGTTCCTCCGCTTACTTTACTTACGATACCTCCTACCTCAGGTCCAGAACCAGAACAAGTAGCTGTTGATGTTATATTTACCCTGGAAACACAATTTTCAATCGTTGAATTATCACATAAACCAACAATACCAGAAGAAGGCATACCAGTAGTATAAGAACCGGCTACTGTAAGATTTTTTATAGTTGTATTTTTTACATACGAAAATAATGCTGGAGTAAGTTCGGATCCAGACCAGCTTGCAGTCATTTCTGAAACTGTAATTGTTTTTCCATTTCCGTCAAAAGAAGCACAAAATGGTCTAAAGGCACTGGTAGAAGTTGTACAATATTTTCCAATTCTAACTTCATGGCCTGTTAAATCTATATTATCAACCAATCGTATTTTTATGCCTGCCATAGTATTTCCAGCATTTACCCAGTCTGCGAGTTTTATCATTTCTGCTGCAGTAGAAGCTTTTAACTGTGGATGATCTTCTGCATTCGGACAGGAATCAAAGTTGGAAATTGGCTCTGGAACTAATGCATGCACATAACCTGTAGAACTTACATTGTAATCATACCCATTTACAGATGGTATATATATTTTTGAACGTCCTGTAGAAAGGTACGAACCTTCGGCAACAATCTTTCCATCTGCATTTGCTTCCGGATTTTCAGGATAGGTACCGCCATTTCCCGCAGGTATAGCAAGAGTAAGTACAGGCGCAGCATGATTTAATGTACCCGCTATATTGATTCTTGCAGAAGTTGCTCCGGACATAGCAAGGCAGACTCTATTATCATTAGCATCTCCTTCTGTATAAGGAATATATACATTACCACTGATTTTGAACTCCGGCCATGCACCAGGATTTGATGAAACATAAACTCCATATTTATTATTACCACTGATAGTTCCACCACTCATTACAAAAGACCCCTGGCCGGATGAAGTGCAATCAAGGTATACTCCGCCACCATTTTGAGCAGTATTATTATTTATTTGGCCATCAGACATGGTAAACTTTGCGCCTATATTTATATGCACTCCTCCGCTATAACACCAGGAGGCTTCACGGGCACCATTATAATTAATTTTACCCTTATAAAGATAAACCTCTCCGCTTTCAATAAAGATTCCGCCTCCACCCCTTTTGTTAGTACCAGAGGAAGTTGCATTTGCATAATTATAATATATTCCACCGCTTAAATTTTTAGTTCCATCCGGCTTGCTTCCAATGTAACATTTGGCAGTATTTCCTGTGTTATAAATGCCTCCGCCAGAATAGCTTGCATAATTTGAATGCTTATCATCATCTGCCTTTGCGGCTTCACTTTTATCAGAATTTCCAATAACAGCACTTCCATACATGTAAACTATACCAGTATTATAAATTCCTCCTCCATATGAAGAAGCCGTATTATTATAAATACTACCTGCACCAAAATTTAAGGTACCCGCATTCTTTATACCGGCACCATAAGGACTTTCGTTAGAATAGATATTAACCCCTGAATTAATTGTTACTTCTGATCCAGCAGCGATATCAATTCCTCCTCCATAGGTTGTCGAAGTACATTTACCGCTTGTAATAATTAGATTTTCCAGAGTTACAGGAACTAAAGTATTAATTTTTAAAGCAGTGTCCTCAGTATTTCCCGAAATAGTTGGCGTGTTTGAATGGCCTTTTAATTTTAATGTTTTAATATTTGAATTTTTTGTTAATGTTATATGGTTATCGGCATTGTTTGTTATTACAATTTTTTGCAGGGTTCCTTTTATACGGATTTCATAATCTTCATTCCTTGTTTGCCAGGTTATAAGCTGTAAAGCTTTATCAAAGGAAGCAAAAGGATAAGATGACATATAAGTTGAACTTGAATAATAAGTTTTCCAGGTTGAAATTGCAGTGACATCTCCTGTAGGGTCTACCGCAGTAGTTCCTCCTACATAGATAGTTGTTATTGGAGAACGTAAAGTAAATTTACCTTCTTCTGAAATTTTTACTACCTGCCAGTCGGAAGTAACATCAAATTTCTGATAGTTTGAACTAACTGAACCTTCAAGTACAATTACATTAAGTTCTGGAGAGGTATGAGAAATTATAATTTTATCTGATGAAGAATGATTTGAAAGATTTCCGCTAATCTTAATTTTTCCTGAATCTGTACCATCTTGTCTGAGTTCAATTTGTCCAAGTACTTTTACACTGTCGGCAAGCCCCAGAACCGCAGTAGGAGCAACACTTACTGCCGCTATTCCACTTCCACCAGAAACTTCAACATCCTTAGTAAGTGTTACTTTAGAACCTGCTTCTGCCTGAAGTCCTACTGCATTTGACTGTATTTTCAGATTCTGGAATGTCATAGAAACATTTGTTTCTACAGTTACTCCATTTATTAAATCTGTATAATTACCATGGCTGTTTGTATTAAGACCTTTTACAGTTATAGATGAAGCGCAGGAATTTAAGCCGCTGCCAAAACTGACGCTTGCTGAACTTCCGCTAAGATAAATTTTATAAGGACGGCTTACAGCTGTTGCTGATATTCTGGAAACTGCTTCTGAAAGTGATTCCAAAGGAGAATAAGCCCGACCTTCATTTGTATCTGCTGCATCTATTTCCAGAGAATCAGCATAAGTATTTTGACCGACATAAATAGTTGTATCAACAAAGTTTGTTACAATACTGCTTGTAAGATTAAAAGTTGTTGAGGCACCTGTTCCTGTTATTAAGTCTGTACCGTTACTGCACCAGGTTTCAGTTGTCATTCCGGTAATAATGCATATTGACTGCTCAGTAATATATGAAGGATAAGAATTTCCAGTTTTATAAAAAAACAAGGTAAGGTTATAAATACCTGCAGGAAGGTTTGCAAGTTTTATTTTATTTTTTGATATATCTTTATTGTTATCAGCAGTTTTAGCGGCTTCCCATTTCGCACTTTCCTCTTCATCACTAAGGATTACTTCCATTCGGTCTATTGAAGAATCACTTATGGTCATAGAAAGGTTTACAGACCCGTTGCCACTTTCAACAGGCTTTAATACAAAGTCTTGAATCAATGATGAATCAGCTTCTGTAAACTCTTTTGGATCTGAAATATCAACAAGGCATGGAATCCAGACTTCATCACCATCAACTATATTTTTAACCTTTGCGCCAATCTCTATCTGCCAGGTAACACCAATTCTAAGACCACTGATTATAAAAGTTTTAGCCGTTACATTAACAGTACCTTCTACAGGATCTTCTCTTTCAGATTCGGAAATATTTGTTCTTACATCTCTTGCAATAACATAATAAGAAAGCTGATTTACAGCTCCAGCAGTTGTAGTTCCAATAGGAATTGCAGAACGAGAATCTTCTGCTACAAATGAAAGCTCTGCCATTACATCTGAAGGCACTGCACCTTCTGTTGTATATCTTCCGTTTATATCAACATATCTGCCAGCTGGTCTGCTTCCGCTGCCAGTTTGCCCTGGAGTAGTAGTCTCTGTCTGCCCATAATCATTATTTGAAGAAATTGAATTTTCACAGGAAATAAAAATACAAGAAAAAGCAAGTAGAGCAAAA
>JAEEGJ010008442.1_pt1 | contig 28379 bp, 9 predicted proteins | sample 8958761 | NCBI WGS metagenome assembly JAEEGJ01 (sample SAMN16246546, study PRJNA631951) | gut metagenome | biome: gut microbiome; feature: rumen; material: RS-attached | host: Bos | place: Iran: Karaj | collected 2018-10
TCCATAAGGTCGCCCAAAGTGGCGTTGTTGCTGAAGTTGATCTGCTCATCCGCACCATGGATTTCCTCGCCTGTGGCTACGTCGTATAGGCTGAAACTGAGCGTGGTGACTTCTTCGCCCGCGATGGTCAGGAAGGCGATGTGGCGGTCGATGGGTTCGATGTACATTAGTCTGACGCTGCCACGGCACTCGCCGTTGGCGAAGGCGGCCAGCTCGTAACTGTCGCTGGTCAGTTCAACATCGTCGAGTTCCACCACGGCGGTGACGGTCATGTTGTCGGGATAGGCGTGCATGTCGAGTACCCAGTGGTTGTCGGCGGCGGTGACGTTCTCAGCGAGTTCCGCACCCTTCGCCCCTTCTGGGTCGGGATACACGAGCGTGAGGGTCTGGCTGTTGTTCGACTTGTACAGCAGTCCCGTGCCGGGTTCGATAGTTGTTAGCGTGCCCATCCAGCCGATGCCATCGTAGTAGTTGGCATAGCCGTTCTGGGCCTTCAGCTGGTCGCCATTGGCTGGCATGATGCCCGACATGGCCGTAGTGACGCTCATCGACGCGTTAACGGGGTAGCCAATCCAGTTCCAGCCCGGACCTACGGTGATAGGATGCGCCGCCGAGGTTGTCTCCGTGCCGGCCATCTCCAACACACAGGGGGCGTTGGCCTTGATCTTGTATGAAGACTCGTTATTGATGCCCGACAGCGTTCCCATCCAGCCCATGCCTTCGTAATAGTTCAGGTACTGTTCCTGCGACTTGATCTGTATGCCGTTCGCGCCGAGGCTTCCCTCAAGTTGGGCGAGGCCGTCGATGCCGCCTTGCTCGATGTAGGTCGAGTACCAGTTCCAACCTTGGGAAAGGTTGATGGTTTGTGTGGTTTCGCCTGGCACAGACGAAGCACGCACTGCCCTGACGGATAGCCCACGGTCGCGACCACTGATGTCCATGTAGTAATTGTCCGGATCAAAGTAGAGTGCCCTTGCGTAATCCGGGTTGTCCATGAGGAGCGAACTTGACCAGTAGTACCCGTAGCCGCCTGCAGTGTAGAGGTTGCTATTGAGGCGGTAGCCAGCAGCGGGCAGAAAGAGACTGTTGCCGTTGCTTGCGGTGAAGAGCCTTCCGTTCACGTCGTTCTGGGTTGTCCAAGTGCAGGTTGTGTTGTTGAGAAGTTCATTCCATTCCTCCTCGGTGGGCATGCGCCAGTCACTGCCCCAGTTGGCCGTGGCTGCATCGTCCTCAGGCAGCAAGGTGGTCAAGCCATCACTTCCAGTGTATTTAGTCAGGTTGCTGCCGGCATAGTATTGGTAGGTACTCCCATTGTAGGTGTTCTTCGGCGTGGTCTCACCCCACGCGAAATAGTCGCCATAACTTTCGGGTGTGGCAGCACCCACATTGCAAGTGGCCCACAAGGTGCCGCTCGGAAGGCCGAGGTCAACGTATTCATGGCTAACGCTGCCTGGAACAAAGAAGGCTTCTACATTGACATTTGCCGTTACTGCAAAGACGTAAGGATTGTCAGGAATCAACTCACCGGTGGAATGTACCCAATGGTCAAAAACATAGCCTGGATTGGGCGTGGGAACTAAGGTGCAGGTTTGGCCAAAATTGTAGGTTCCAGCTCCGCTCACCGTGCCACCACCCACCACCTCCACGGTGACTTCAAACGTGTCGCAAACCTCCTGATAGTTTGTGAAATTGCTCCAGCCATCAGCCGCTTGATAGGCTCCCAAAGTACCGCACGGAATGCGAGCAGGAACGGTATAGAGCGTAGTGGCATAATAAAAAGGATTAGACACTAGCGTTGGCGGTGTTATGGGAAGAATATCTATTGAGGCGAAACGCCAGCAATTGTAGAAAGCCGAAATTCCAATCGTTTCAACGGCACTGCCTATGGTCAGGCGACCCGCGAAACCTGTGCAACTATAGAAAGTGTAGTTTTCAATGGTGGTCAAAGCATCGGATAGGGTCAGGTTACCATTGAAGCCTTGGCATTGATAGAAAGCCCCGCTTCCTAATGTGGTCACGGAATTAGGAATGATGAGGTCACCCGAGAAACGAGTGCAACCATAGAAAGCCTCACTACCTATCATGGTCACGGAATTTGGTATGATAAGGTTACCCGTGAAATACTTACAATTTTTGAAAGCACTGTTTCCAATCGTGGTTACAGAATTCGGGATAGTCAAATTACCTGTAAAACCATTGCAACCTGAGAAAGCACTATTACCTATGGTGGTTACGGAACTGCCTAAAGTCAAGGTTCCCGTGAAGCCAGTACAACCGCTGAAAGCATTATTCCCAATCGTAGTTACAGCATTGGGAATGACCAGGTTTCCCGTGAAGCTACTACAATTAGAAAAAGCATTATTCCCAATTGTGGTTACAGCATCGGGAATCACCAATTCACCTGTGAGGCAGGCTCCAGAAAACATTTTAGCAGGTATCCGCTCCACGTTTTCGTCAATAATTAGTGTTCCGCTACATCTATTGAATGGTGATCCACTACAATCCCCGCAATTTACGGCATTATAATGCACCTCCGAGAAGTTAATGGCATTGGAAGCAGGATTGAAAGCACCTGAGCCTATTGAAGTCACAGCGGTCCCTACGGTCAAGATGCCCGTGAAGCCCGTGCAACCATAGAAAGCATTGTACCCAATCGTGGTCACCGAATTACCAATGGTCAGGTTGCCCGAGAAACCGGTGCAACCATAGAAAGCTTGCTGTTCAATTGTAGTCACGGAACTGCCCATAATCAGGTCGCCCGTGAAGCCAGTACATCCTTGAAAAGCTCTATCCCCAATCGTAGTCAAGGCATTGCCAAAGGTTAAAGTACCATTGAAACCCGTGCAACCATCAAAAGCTTGTTGTCCAATCTCGGTTACGGGGTTAGGAATAATCAGGTTGCCTGTGAAGCCATCACAATAATCGAAAGCGTGATTGCCTATTGACATCAAAGTGCTGGGAAGTACTAAGTTGCCCGTGAAATCAGCAATTGAGAACATGTAATTGGGGATCCTTTCCACCCCTTCACCAATGAAAAGCGCAGCGGTAAGGTCCCTGAATGGCGGATAATAGCCATTGCAATTGGCACAATTCACGGCATTGTAATACACCGCTGTGAGGCCGTCACAATACCTGAACACGTGGATTCCCATCGAAGTCAGGGAAGCAGGTACCACAACACTGCTGATGCCGCTGCACCCTTGGAAAGCTAAATCCCCAAGGGTAGTCAAGTCAGTCGGGAGATTGAGCGTGCCTGTGAAGCCAGTACAATTCTCAAAGGCATGAGCTCCAATTGTGGTCACAGTGTTCGGGATGTTGAGAATGCCCGTGAAGCCAGTGCAATTTTGGAAAGCATCCGACTCAATGGTGGTTAAGTTCTCGGGCAGCACCAGATTGCTGAAGCCAGTACAACCACCGAAAGCATTACTTTGAATCGTGGTCACCAAGGGCGGAACAGTCAAGGTGCCCGTGAAACCGGTGCAATTGTTGAAAGCACCGCTTCCAATCGTGGTCACGGAGTTGGGTATCACAAGCTCGCCCATGAATCCAGTACACCCCGCAAAGGCACCAGTTCCAATTGAAAGAAGGGTGCCCGGAAGGGAAAGGCTCGTGAAGTTGGTGCAACCATCGAAAGCATAGTTGGCAATTCCGACCACGGTATATGAATCCATGTGGCCATCATTCTCATAGTAGACCGTGGAAGGAATGGTAAGCGAACCGGAACAACTGAAATTGACATCACAGCTTATCACTATTGCCAGATGTGTGTCGCCATCCAGATGCATAGCAAAATTGCCTACCGAAACATTTCCTTGGGCATACCCGTTTGTCATTCCCGCAACACCCAGCAGCAGGACGAACAAGAAGACCTTACAGGGATCCTTTCTGTTCTTAAATTTTAGTAACATTTTCATGATGTTTAAAAAATTATTGATTATTAATGATTAGTTTTCGGGGCAAAGATAGGAATTTTTCTCTTTGTCAAGAGGGTTGGGGAAACAAATTTGCCGTTTTTCGTTGTTGCGCTTGGTGCATGGGGAAGTCTTTATTCTGTAGTACGAGGAACTTGCTTTTAAGAAACCCAAAGCGGCCACTCCAAAAAAAGAAGCGACCGCTCATAGCATATTAAAAAATGTGGTTTCCGTTTATCTCACCACCAGTTTCCTATAGCAAGTTCCCTTGCCCTTGACGGTAATTCTCAGCGTATAAACACCTGAAACCTCGGGAGCCTTGATGCTAGACGGTAGCTTCGTAGAAGTCTCAACCGAAAGTACCGCGCCAAGGGCATTGATGATTTCCACTTGTATCTCGCCGCTGGTATCTTCTGTCATGCCTAGGCTCACATTGGCTCCTCTCGACACCGGGTTCGGGAAGACATGGACTTGTCTGCCGAACTCATCCATGCCTGCCAGACTGCGGAAATGGATGACGTAAGGCTCCATAAGGTCGCCCAAGGTGGCGTTGTTGCTGAAGTTGATCTGCTCATCCGCAACGTGGATTTCTTCGCCTGTGGCTACGTCGTATAGGCTGAAACTGAGCGTGGTGACTTCTTCGCCCGCGATGGTCAGGAAGGCGATGTGGCGGCCCAGTGGCTCAATATACATCAGGCGCACGCTGCCTCGGCACTCGCCGTTGGCGAAGGCGGCCAGCTCGTAGCTGTCGCTTTGGAGTTCCTCGTCGTCGAGCTCCACCACGGCGGTGACGGTCATGTTGTCGGGATAGGCGTGCAGGTCGGGTACCCAGTGGTTGTTGTCCGAGGTGACGTTCTCCGCGAGTTCCGCACCCTTCGCCCCTTCCGGGTCGGGATACACGAGCGTGATGTTTTGGCTGTTGTTCGACTTGTAGAGCAGTCCCGTGCCGGGTTCGATAGTTGTTAGCGTGCCCATCCAGCCGATGCCATCGTAGTAGTTGGCATAGCCGTTCTGGGCCTTCAGCTGGTCGCCGTTGGTGGGATTGATGTTCGAGAACGCCATCGTGACGCTCATGGGGATGCTGAGGGGATAGCCGATCCAGTTCCAGCCTGGCGTGATCGTGATGGGGTGCTGCTCTGGTGTGGTCTCCCCGCCGATCATGTTCACCATGCAGGGCGCGGAGGTCTGCACCTTGTAGGACGACTCGTTGTCGAGGTCAGAGAGCGTGCCCATCCAGCCGTAGCCTTCGAAGTAGGACGTGTAGCCCTGCTGAGCCTTGATCTGGATGCCTTCCCCGCCGAGATTGTTTCTCAGCATCTCCAGTCCGTCAATGGTGTCCTGCTCGATGTAGGTGTTGTACCATGTCCAGCCGCCGCTCATGCTCGAGACCTGAACTTCCATCTCCTCTAGTGCAAAGTAGGCCACGCAGTCACTGTCCTCGGTCACGGTGAAGGTGTAGGTGGTCTCCTCGGTGGCGAGCTGGCCGTTCCTGGCCCAATACAGGAATTCGTAGCCTTCGTTGGCAGTCGCCGTCACGGTGGCTGTGGCGTTCCTGTCAAAGGTACCGCCGCCAATTACTGTGCCGCCTTCTTCGGGGTCGGCGGTGACGGTGACAGCGAAGGTGTTCTGTTGGAAGTTGGCCACATAGTCACCCGATCTGGTGACAATAAAGCTGTAGGTGGCATTGGCGGAGACCACTGTGCCGTCCTCTGTCCAGTTGAGGAAGGTGAAATTGTCGTTGGCCGTAGCGGTCAGGGTGGCCGTCATGCCGTGGGCATAGGAGTTTGAGCCTGTAACAACGCCGCCATTACTCGGGCTGGCTGTGACGGTAATATCGTAAGTATTCAGCTCGAAGTTGGCCACATAGTCGGCGGCCTCAGTCACAGTAAAGTTATAGGTTGCATCGGTGGAAACCTCCTCGCCGTCCTTAGTCCAGTTGACAAAGGTGTAGCCCTCGTTGGCAGTGGCGGACAGCGTGCAAGTCTCACCGTGGATGTAGGTGCCTGCGCCTTCCACCGTGCCGCCTGCTTCCGGGTTGGCCGTGGCGGTGATTTCGAAAGCGTTCTGTTCGAAGTTGGCCACGTAGCTCGCGGCTCCCGTTACCTCGAAGCTGTAAGTGGCCTCGGTCGAGACAACCTCTCCGTCAAGCGTCCAGTTGACGAAAACATAACTTTCATTGGGCGTGGCGGTCAAAGTGCAAGTCTCGAAGTGGTTGTAATTGCCTTCGCCGGTCACCGTGCCACCTTCGATCGGATTGGCTGTAGCGGTGATTTCGTAGCTGTTCAGCTCGAAGTTGGCCACGTAGCTGCCCGCACCAGTCACCTCGAAGCTGTAGGCAGCTTCTGTCGTGACAACCTCTCCGTCCAGCGTCCAGTTCAGGAAGTGGTAGCCGATGTTGGCCGTGGCAGTCAAAGTGCATGCGCCTCCTTCCGTGTACATGCCACTACCACTCACTGTGCCACCTTCTGTCGGGTTGGCCACAGCGGTAATGACATAGGTGTTGGGCTGAACTTCCTCGAAGTTTGCCACCAAGCTTCTGCTACCTGTGACAGTGAACGAATAGCTGGCGTCCGCAGAAACTTGAACCCCGTTCTCCGTCCAATTAATAAAGACGTAGCCCTCGTTGGCCGTTGCCATCAGCGTGCAGGTCGAGAAGTGGTCATAGGTGCCTGCGCCGGTGGTTGTGCCGCCTGCCTCGGGATTGGCCATGGCAGTGATTTCGTAGCTGTTCAGTTCGAAGTTAGCCATATAGTTGGCGGCTCCCGTCACCTCAAAGCTGTAGGAGGCTTCTGTCGTGACGACCTCTCCGTCCAGCGTCCAGTTCAGGAAGTGGTAGCTGGTGTTGGCTGTGGCGGTCAGCGTGCAGGTCGAGAAGTGGTCGTAGGAGCCTGCGCCTGTCACTGTGCCGCCAGCCTCTGGATTGGCCGTAGCGGTGATTTCGTAGCTGTTCAGTTCGAAGTTGGCCACGTAGTCGGCGGCTCCCGTCACCTCAAAGCTGTAGGAGGCTTCTGTCGTGACGACCTCTCCGTCCAGCGTCCAGTTCAGGAAGTGGTAGCCCTCATTGGCCGTGGCGGTCAGCGTGCAGGTTGAGAAGTGGTCGTAGGTGCCTGCACCCGTCACTGTGCCGCCAGCCTCTGGATTGGCCGTGACGGTGATTTCGTAGCTGTTCAGCTCGAAGTTGGCCACGTAGTCGGCGGCTCCCGTCACCTCGAAACTGTAGGCAGGCTCTGTCGTGACGACCTCTCCGTCCAACGTCCAGTTCAGGAAGTGATAGCCAGTGTTCGTCGTGGTGGTCAACAGGCAGGTTGAGAAATGGTCGTAGGTACCTGCGCCAGTCACCGTACCGCCTACCTCTGGATTGGCCGTGGCGGTGATTTCGTAGCTGTTCAGCTCAAAGTTGGCCTCATAGTCGGCGGCTCCCGTCACCTCGAAGCTGTAGGCAGGCTCTGTCGTGACGACCTCTCCGTCCAGCGTCCAGTTCAGGAAGTGGTAGCCCTCATTAGCCGTAGCAGCCAGTGTGCAGGTCGAGAAGTGGTCGTAGGTGCCTGCGCCTGTCACTGTGCCGCCCGCCTCGGGATTGGCCACGGCAGTGATTTCGTAGCTGTTCAGCTCGAAGTTCGCCACATAGTCAGCGGCTTCGGTCACGGTGAAGCTGTAGTTTGCATTGGCCGAAACCTGTTGGTCATCTCTTTTCCAACTGACAAAATGGTAGCCTTCGTTGGGTGTAGCATTCAGCGTAGCTGTGGAGCCGTAATTGTATGTGCCTGTGCCTGTCACGGTGCCGCCCTCAGTCGGGAGGGCTGCAACAGTAATATCGAAGGTTTCTCTGAAGTTCAACACATACGGATTCGCCAAAGTGCCGTAACCACTTTCAGCAAAGGTAATGGCATCTGGAGGTGTCAGGTCAAGCTCAGCGTTCTGCTCATGGTCAAACAATCTGAATGCGAGTTGGTCACCACTATTGCCATAGACAACCAATTGTATCACATAGCGTTGCGTCGGCTCAAAGAGAGTAAGCCGCCCAGCGCCACGACATTCCTCACCACAAAATGCACCCACTTCAAGGGCCGTTGTCTGCTGCTCAACATAATTGATCAGCACAACGCCTGTCAGTGTCATGTTGTCCTCGTAAGGTGCCGTATTGGGTATCCAATGGTTGCCCTCAATGGGAACGAAATTCGCCACAAAACTCCTATCAGAAGTCACATCAAAGGTATAAGTGGTTGATGTAGTGACCATTGTCCCATTCTCAAACCAATTGACAAATTGGTAGTTTTCATTAGCTGTTGCCGTCAAGGTGCAGCTCGTACCATAAAGGTAAGCACCTGTACCTGTGATGGTTCCACCTCCCGAAATGTTGGCTGTCGCAGTAATGGTATAACTCTCCGTGGGCGTTTCAGTAAAATTGAGCACATAAGGATTCACCAACGAGCCATAACCATTAGCCGCGAAACTGATGGCATTAGTGGGATATAAGTCAAGCTCCTCATTCAGCTCATGGTCATAGAGCTTGAAGGTCAACGGGTCACCGCCATTGCCATATATAACCAACTGAACCACATAGCGTTGTGTTGGCTCGAAGAAAGTCAGTGTTGCAGAGCCCCTACATTCTTCGCCACAGAACGCCCCCACTTCAAGCATCGGAGTTTGTTGCTCCACACCGTCGATTTGAACCACACCCGTGAATGTCATGTTGTCCTCGTAAGGTACCGTGTTCGGGGTCCAGTGATGATTAATGCCCAACACGAAATTGGCGACGTAATCACCCGCTTCAATCACGGTAAAGCTGTAAGCGGCACTGGCAGAAACCAGTACGTCGTCCTTAGTCCAATTGACAAACATGTAATCTTCGTTAGCCGTAGCGGTCAAGGTGACCGTCGCACCATGTTCGTAGGTACCACCGCCGCTGACGGTACCGCCCTCAACAGGATTGGCTGAAACCGTAACAACATGTGGACCAGGTGGTTCGCTATAGAAGTCGAGCAAATAAGGGCTCTCCAATGAACCATAACCATTGCTCGCGAAAGCGAGGGCATCGGGAGGAATCAAGTCAAGCTCCTCGTTTTGTCCGTGGTCATAGAGCTTCAAGGTTAGTTGATCGCCATTGTTGCCGAAGATAAGCAACTGAACCACATAGTGCTGTGTCGGCGGAAAGAAGGCAAGTCGGGCCGAGCCGCGGCATTCCTCGCCGCAAAACGCACCCACTTCAATCATTGTAGTCTGCTGTTCGACACCGTCAATTCGGACGAAGCCCGTCAGCGTCATATTGTCCTCGTATAGCGTGCTGTTGGGCGTCCAGTGGTTGGCCATTAGCCAGCCACTGGAAACCAAAGCGACCCATAGGATGAGAATGATCCGTTTCATGGCCTTTATTGCTTGATGATCTGGTTATTCGTCACCCCGTTATTGGTGATGACACGAAGCACATACACGCCATTGGCACGATTCTTCAAGTTAATCTGCATGAAGTCATTGCAGTTTTCTTCAGCATGGATGAGTTGACCCAAAGCATCGTACACTTCAATCCTGTTGATACCCTGTCCTTCGATGTGATAAACTCCATTAGAAGGATTGGGATAGACCATAACGGAGGTCTTGCCTTCGTCAATGCCAGTAATGCCACGGAACTGGACAGCATAGGGTTCGGCCAAACTGCCCGTCACGCCGTCAACAACGAAAGTAAGCTCATTGTCCGAAATTACCGTTTCCAAACCATCGGTAAGGCGGAAGCGCAACGTCTCCCCACCTTCGCCAAACACGGTCAAGAAAGCTAAATAACGGTTAATCGGGGCAACATACATCAACCTAACGCTGCCACGACAATCTTCTCCAGCGAAAGCGGCCAACTCATAGTCCTCCGAACGGAGTTCCACGCCGTCAAGCTCGACGATGGCCGTCACAGTCATATTGTCGGCAAAGCTTTCCCCTCTCGGTTTGAACACGTTGCCTTCGGGTGTGATGTTAGCCAAAGCCGCTTCGCCGCGTCCCGTATTGAAGGTCAGGGTCTGTGATGTTGTGCTGTTCGAGTGGTACATGTAGCCTTGACCTGGTTCAAAGCTGTTCAAGGAGCCAAACCACATGCTCTCTTCTCCATCGGAATAGTAGGTCGTGTAGCCGTCCCTACCTTTGATGACATCATTATTTTCGGGAGTGAAGCCCTCCAAGGCGGTCTCCACACTCACAGCTTGGGTATATGGGTATCCTATCCAGTTCCAACCACTTCCGATTGAGATGGGATGGTCGGCAGGATTCGTCACGAAACCAGATATGATTGCGTTGTGAGCGGCATTGGTGCGTACCTTGTACATCTGCTCATTGTAGATGGCTTCCAACGAGCCGTACCAACCCGTCATACCGTTGATGTTGAAATACTCCACATAGCCTTCATCCCTCGACTTGACAATCACTCCATTGTTGCCGAGGCTATTCTCCAGTTGTTCAAGGCCGTTATTATCCGTCTGCTCGATGTAGGTGGAATACCAGTTCCAGCCTGCAGTAAATGGGGTAACTTGGGTAATGTAAATCTCCTCGAAGTTGGCCATATAGGTACCGCTTTGGGTCACGATGAAGCTATAAACAGCTTCTGTCGAAACCACGGTGTCGTTCCTCGTCCAGTTGACAAATTCATAACCCACGTTAGCCACGGCGGTAAGGGTAATGGTGTCGCCATAATAGGAACCTTCTGTACATGTGATGGCGCCTGCCTCCAGCGGATTGACACCCACAGCCGTAAAGTAAATAGTTCTGGCAAAGTTAGCTGTCAAAGTTCTGTCACTGGTGACGGTGAAGCTGTAGCTGGTTTCAGTGGAAACCTCTTCGCCATCTTCGGTCCAATTCACGAAATGGTAGCCTAAGCTCGGCATGGCAACCAAAGTGGTGGTGTCTCCATAATAGAAAGTGCCACCACCTTCAACGGTGCCACCTTCCTCAGGGCTGGCCACCAACTCGATGTTGAAGCTGAGCAACGCGAAGTGGGCCACATAATCACCAGCTTCAGTCACGGTGATGTTGAGGATGTTCTCAGTAGAGACTACCACGTCATTCTTTGTCCAGTTGATGAAGTAGTAATGTTCATTAGGTGTGGCCGTCAGTGTGGCGGTAGCGCCATAAAGATAGGTACCAGCGCCTTCCACGGAGCCAAAGGCTTCAGGATCAGCCGTGGCTGTGATTTCGTATGAGACAGACTCTTGTTGGAAATTCGCCACGAATGTGCAAGCTTCGGTCACGGTGAAGCTGTAAGTTGGGTTGTTTGAAACCACCACACCGTCTCTCATCCAATTGATGAAAGGATAGCCCTCGTTGCCTATGGCGGTCAAGATACAGGTCTCGAAGTGGTTGTAGGTGCCCGCACCAGTCACCGTGCCGCATTCGGTCGGGTTGGCCTCAGCGACAATTTCGTAGCTGTTCAGCTCAAAGTTCGCAACATAGTTGCATGCTTCGGTCACAACGAAGCTGTAAGTCGGGTCGACTGAAACCTCAGTGCCATCCTTTGTCCAATTAATAAAGGTGTAACCCGCGTTGGCGATGGCGGTCAAAGTGGCCATCGTGTTATGACCGTATAAGCCCACACCTACCACTGTGCCACCCGCAGCTGGGTTGGCCTCAGCGGTGACGTTGTAGTCATTCGGGCTGAAGTTGGCGACATAAGTACAAGCCTCCGTAGCATTGAAGGTGTAAGTGGCATCATAGGATACCACCTGACCGTTTTTCGTCCAATTGGCAAAATGATAGCCCTCGTTGGCCGTAGCGTTCAAATTGACGATTGAGCCATGCAAGTAGCTTCCCTCGCCGCCTATCGTGCCAGCTTCATCTATATTTGCAACGACGGCAATGTCATAGGAAACGGGTGCTTGGGAGAAGTTGGCCACATAGGTGCCCGACTCGGTTACGCCAAAGGTATAAGTGGCTTCGTAGGATACCACCATGCCGTTTCTCGTCCAATAGAGGAAAGGATAGCCGATATTGCTCGTGGCGGTAATAGTGCAATTCTCACTGTAATTAAAGAAACCTCCACCCGTTACGCTTCCTGCAAAGCTAGGACTGGCCTCTACCGTAACCTCATAGTAGTCGCACATCTCGTTCAAAACGTCTGCCCATTCTTCCCAATAGCCTTCGGAATAGTTCGCTGTTGCGCCACAAGGAATGTTGATGATTCTGCCTTGGGCATTGTCAGAGAACACGTCCCAACCGATGGACGGAGCCTCGGGTGCCTGCATGTTCACCTCATACAATTGGGTGCAGTACCTAAAGGCTTCGATGCCTATCACTGTTACGGGAACGGGGAGGGTGACGGTCTGCAAGTTGTCGCAGGAATAGAAAGCCTGGTTGCCCACAATCATCACATTGATGCCCATAATGACATGCGAGAGGTTGTTGCACTCTTTGAATGCGCCCACGCCAATGGTATTCATGGAGTTGGGAATGGCCAAAGTGCCAGTAAAGTTGTAGCAATTGTAGAAAGCGTTCTCGTTGATGGCAACCACAGAGTTGGGAATGACCAATTCGCCAGTGAAGCTATGGCAGTTGTAAAAAGCGCCGCTCGCAATCGTGGCCAAGCTGTTGGAAAGGGTTAAGGTACCATTGAAGCTGGTGCAATCACGGAAAGCCTCGGTTCCAATGGAAGTCACTGAATTGGGAATGACAAGGTTGCCTGTCAAGCCATTGCATGAATAGAAAGCATAGTTTCCTATCATGGTGACGGAGTTGGGAATGGCGAGATTACCCGTAAAGTTTGCGTCATAAAACATATTTTGGGGAATCCTTATCACACTGTTGCCTATTGTAAGATGACCACTGCAGTATTTGAAAGGAGAATCCCAATAACCATCATAATAATCAGCATGATTGGTCACATTGTAATTGACTTCTGAAAGCCCAGAGCAATTATAAAAAGCGCGGCCTCCAATTGAGGTCACAGAACTGGGTATGGTCAAAGTGCCACCGAAACTGTGGCAATCATTGAAAGCTTCCCATCCAATCGTGGTCACGGAATTGGGAATCTCAATATCACCCACAAGACCCGTGCAACCAGAAAAAGCATGTTCTCCAATAGTGGTCACAGAGTTGCCGATGGTCAGCGTGCCCCAATAGGCTGTGCTACCATTGAAAGCATAGTCGCCAATGGTGATGACGGAGTTGGGGATATTGATGCTGCCCGTAAGATTCCTACAATTGTTAAAGGCATGACTTCCGATCGTGGTCACGGACTCGCCTATGGTCAGCAGGCCCATGAAGCCACTGCAATTGTTAAAGGCATAATCTCCAATCGCGGTGACGCTGTTGGGGATGGTAAGACCACCGATAAAACCGCTGCAATCGTTGAAAGCATAGTCGTCAATCAAAGTCAAAGTCTCAGGAAGGTCCAAAAGACATGTTAATGAACTACAGCCATTGAAAGCACAGATTCCAATTGAGGTCAGCGATGGAGGCAAGACGATGGAAGCAAGCGCTGTGCAACCTGAGAAAGCATAGGCTCCAACGGATGACAATCCAGTGAAATACTGCAACTCGTTGAACCAAACGATTTCCGTATTGTTTTTGAAATGCTGGCCGAGGCTCGTCACAGCAGCGGCCTCTGCATAGCTTAACTCGCCGTCATCGTCAAAGTCCCAGTAGTTCACGCAGATGGCTTTCACGTTGGCGTCGGCGAAGGTGATGTATTCGGAAGGCAAGGCCGAGAACACGGCTCCAAACTCCCTTGACTCCATAACGGTGAAGGAATAGATGGTATCCGTGGAAAGCACCTCGCCGTTTTCTGTCCAGCAGACAAAGCTGCGTCCTTCGGCGGGCGTAGCCATCAGCGTGCAAGTAGTCCCATTCTGATAAGCACCAGCCCCACTCACCGTTCCTGCCTCTTCAGGACTGAACGAAACGCTGATGTCGTAGATGCAGTCGTTGAACTCTTGATAGTTGGTGAACTCATTCCACCATGAAGCACTTTGATAGTCGGCTGTTGTGTTGCATGGCACGGTAACGGGAATGCTATGGTTGACTCCATTGAAAACATTCCAGCCACATTCAGGAGGTGTGACAGCCTGCACTTGGATGGAGGACAACGCATGGCAATAAATAAATGCCTCCTCTCCAAGGTAAGTAAGACTTTCAGGAAGCGTGATGGAGGACAAAGTACTGCAACCATAGAAAGCATAAGTATCAATCGAGGTGAGGCCTTCAGGAAGGATGATGGAAGACAAGTTAGGACAAGTGCCGAACGCAGAATATCCAATATAGGTAATGCTTTCTGGAAGGATGACGGAAGTGAGATTGTCGCAGTTGTCGATCTCATACTCATTAAGGTAGGTAAGTCCCGTGAAATACTGCAATTCGTCGAAAGAGGTAATGTTGTCCTTGTCACGGAAAGCCTGCCCCAAATCGGTCACGGCTGCGGCTTCAGTATAAGAGAAGAAACCGTCGCCATCGCTATCCCAATGTTCCAAGCAGATGGATTCCACAACTGGGTCGGCAAAATAGATGAAATTGGCATTGATGAATTGAGCCACCAAATTGCGATTGCCTCCCACAGTAAAAGCATAAGTGGCGGTATTGGAAACCACCTCGCCATTTTCCTTCCAACAGTCGAACACGAAATCGCCAATCGGCGTGGCCGTTAAAGTGCAGATTTGTCCTTGCGTGTAGATGCCGCCACCGCTCACGACACCACCCACGGTAGGATAGGCCGTGGTCATGATTTCCCAAATGCAGGGGTCAGGCTCCACATAGTTAGTGAACAGGCTCCAGCCTGAAGCGTTCTGGTAGGCCTCCATCGTACCGCAGGGTATCGAAACAGGCATACTGTAGTTCGCGCTGACAAAAACGTTGTTTCCCAAGATGGGTGGTATTTCGGGCTTCAAATTAAACGAAGTAAAGCCCTGGCAAGCCCCAAAAAAAGCCGTGTTGCCGATTTGCGTTACCGAGTTGCCGAGGGTAAATGTGCCTGTGAAACCTGTGCAGCCCGAGAAAGCATTGGCACCTATCGTTCTCACCGAATTGGGAATGGTGAGCGGCCCCGTGAAGCCTGTGCAGCCGTCGAAGGCGTTCTCGCCGATGGAAGTCACCGAGTTTCCAATACTTAAACTCGTGAAACCGTTACAGCTTCTGAAAGCATTGTTATTAATAGTAATAACAGATTCGGGAATCACCAATTCTCCCACAAAAGAGGTGCGGTTTTTCAGGAAATTTTGAGGAATCACCTGCACATTTTCTCCAATAATCAAAGTGGTAATGGTAACCGAGGAGCCCTCATTGAGCCAGTTTTCATCAATCGAGGAGCAGTTTGTGGCATTATAACGTAGCGTGGTAAAATTGTTATCTGCAAAAACTCTATTTTCTATGTATGTCACGGAAGCTGGAATCACAAGGTCGCCCGTAAAATGGCACCGTATGAAAGCAGCCTCATGCAAACTTTTCAATGAGTTTCCCAAAGTCAAGGTGCCGTTAAAGCCATGGCATTCGCCAAAAGCAGCATATCCAACATGTTCCACGGAATTGGGAAGTACCAAGTCGCCAGTGAAACCAAAACAGTCGTAAAAAGCTAAATCGTCAATGTTCTTGACAGAATTGCCAAGGGTTAAACCAGTAAATCCTGTACAATAATAAAAAGATCTATAGCCTATGGTTTGAACCGCATTGCCTATGGTCAGCGAGCCAGTAAATCCATCACAGTAGTAAAAAGCATCCTCGACTATAGTCTGAACAGCATCTCCAATAACCAGCGAGCCAGTAAAACCATAACACCTGTAAAAAGCCCGATAGCCAATGGTAATCACCGAATTGGGAATCACAAGAGAACCTGATAACCCAGAACATGACTGAAAAGCATAGTCGCCAATCACCGTCACAGGATAAGCGGTGCCATAAAGCTCCACGCTTTCGGGAATCACCAATTCGCCGGTGGCGTTTTGGCCGTCCACGTGGCCAAGCACGGTTACGGAAGCTCCATCGTTGTTGAGGGAGTAGTTAAGGTTGCCCAAAGTGAAAGTCTGGGCCGTCGCGTTTGTCACTCCTATCACACTCAGCAGTAGGGTAAGCAGGACGATGAAAGTCGCCCTTTTTCTTTGTAAAATCCTAATTTTCATTGCGTTTTGTGTTTAATTGTTGTTTTGTTTAATGATATTTCCATGCTTAATGGGCGCAAATTTATAGGGAAATGTTCTTTTATGCAAGGAAAAAATGGAAAAATAGGTCACATAGGAATGTCGTAAAAAACGAAAGGAGGCAACCCATAGGCAGCCTCCTTTCGTTTGAGAAATGTGTTTTTACTCCACCACCACCTTCTCCACACGCACTTGCGCGCCAGTAGTGAGATGCAAGAAATAAACGCCTTGGGCCATACCATCAACACTTATTTGCTGCAAGCCTCGGGCACTGCCCTTAACCACCACCTGGCCCATGCCATTAAACAGTTCATAACTGAACTCGGCGTCGCCGCCGTTGATGAACAAGGTGCCGTTAACTGGGTTGGGATACACTTGGAAATTGTCCTTGGACTCGTCCATGCCAGTCAAGCCACGGAAGCGGAGTACCGTGGGTTCCTTGGGGCTGCCCACCACAGCATCGTTCGTAAAGGTGAGCATAGCTTCACTGTCGAAGCATTCCTCACCTGTCGTCGCGTTGTAAAGGCCGAAACTGAGTTCGACGGTTTCCTCGCCTGCTATGGTCAGGAAAGCCATGTAACAGTTCAGTTGTTCCACATACATCAGTTTGGCGCTACCTCGGCACTCGCCGTCGGCAAAAGCGGCAATTTCGTAGTTGTTACCTTCGAGTTCCATACCGTCAAGCTCCACGATGGCTGTCACGGTCATGTTGTCGGGATAGGCATGAAGGTCAGGCATCCAGTGGTTGTCGTCGGGAGTGATATTCTCAATCCATCCCAAACCGCGTGTGTTGGCGGGATAAATCAAGGTGGTGTTTTGGTTGCTGTATGATTTGTACAACAATCCCATGCCGGGGGTGATAGTCCGCAAACTGCCTATCCAGCCCCAACCTTCGTAATAGGTGGCATAGCCATTCAGAGCCTTCACCAAATCGCCGTCAGTGACCGTGATATTGGAGAATGCAGTTTCGATAGCCATCGGCTCGGAACAGGGATAGCCAATCCAGTTCCATCCTGGTGTGAGTGTGATGGGATGCTGTTCTGAGAGCGCTTCCAGACCGATAATGCTGACCGTGCACGGAGCTGCGTTCTTGATTTTGTAGGTCGATTCATTGTTAATATCCGTAAGCATACCTACCCAGCCCATACCTTCGTAATAGTTAGCATATTGCTGCTGTGCCTTAATTTGAATGCTGTTCGCGCCGAGACCTTCTGTCAGCAAGGAGAAGCCATCAACCTCGTTCTGGTCAATGTAGGATGAGTACCAATTCCAACCAGAAGTGAATTCAGTAGTCTGCATGGTGTAGTTCACACTTGGAGCGGACTGGACCAAACGTACCGAAAGACCCACAAAACGGTATTGGTGCCAATGAGGTGAAAGGCTGGCATTGCTCACCATGACGAAATAAGCGCCGTCAGTGCTTTCGTGCGTTGTCGACCAATAATTGCCACGGGCATTTTCGTTATCCGTCTCGCTATATCCGTTGACATTCGTTCCTAAGCGGCTACCCGAGGATGGCATAAACACCGCTCCTGCATCTTCCATCACATTCCAATCCGATGCAGAAACCACATTGTCAGCATATTGTGACCCAAACGTATTGCAATTGTTTAACGCAAAAATGGAAGCATCCCAACCATCGGGCAAAAGAATGACACCTTTCACGTCGTTCACTATGGCCTTGGCATAACGCAATCCCGAAGGAGTGGTGCGGATGTTGAAGACATATTCCCATTCATCCATAGCCAATGTACGCCATTGGTTTTCTTCGTTACCTCCATTACTAATGGCGTTGTAGCCCCAATCTGCCTGACCTGTCTCGTCATTAAGGTCATTGCTGTTGTTGCCGTAGGCATAATAATACATGCTACCCGACCCATTGAATCCACCTCCCGAATTTATTGACCAAGGCTGATAGCAAGCCGCACCATGATTGTAACCACTTGTTCCCCAAGCAAATAAATCAATCCAGCCATCATAAGTGGCAGAGATGTACATGTTGTTTTGCCCTACAAAATCATATTGGTTTTCCGCGAAACGCCATGTGTCGGTTGAAGCCTGATATTGCAGGTTGCCCTGTGAGAAATACACTTTCTCGTTGTCACTGTTGATGGTGAACCTACCTTTGATTGCTCCTGTAGGGGGATTGTCCGCAATGGTCTGGCTCATAATGCCAAATGTCGTTAATAGGAAAAATGCTGCGGCTTTCAAAGCCATTTTTCTTGGTAAATAATTTGTCTTCATTTTTTTTGATTGTTATTACTTATTTGAATTATTCAATATTTCCATTGCTTTTTGCAGCACGTCGTCCATCGGGGCGTATATCGGGTAGAAACCTTCATCGTCAAAGAGGTTGCGTGCAATGTATGCTTTCAGGAGGATGTTAGCCTCACGACGGGCCACAGCCTGTTCTTCCTCGTTGCCCTTGATGCCTTTCTCGGCGGCCTGTTTCAACAACTCAGCAAACATGGCATCGGTCACACCAAATGACTTGTCGAAAGCCTCAACGGTCTGATACTTACTGAGTTCCTTGCGATGTGTATCGGTGTATTCGAAGGCATACTGATAGAGCAACCCAAGGTTGACAATACGGTTGAAATAGTACTCCGTGCTGTCGTCGACAAGCGGCACATAAACATCGGGCATAATGCCTCCGCCGCCGTAGACGATTTTGCCTTTCGGCGTAGTATATTTCAGTGAATCAGCAAAATGTATGCTATCTTCACTAAACAACTCACCATTTTCATAACGCTCATAAGACTCCAAAAGATAGTGGTCACGGTCGCCATCGAAAGGCTTTTGGATGCAACGTCCAGTGGGCGTATAGTAACGAGCCACGGTGAGACGGATGGCAGAGTTGTCGCTGAGTGTGATTTGCTCCTGCACCAAGCCTTTGCCGAATGAACGCCGTCCGATGATAGTGCCTCTGTCGTTGTCCTGCAAAGCTCCAGCTACGATTTCGCTCGCGCTGGCCGACTCGCTGTCGATAAGCACAACGGCAGGGATGTCTTCCAACATGCCTCGTTTACGGGCGTTCATGTACTGCCGTTCACGGTTGCGACCTTCGGTATAGACGATAAGGCTACCCTTGGGCAGAAACTCATCCGCCACTTCAACGGCAGCTTTCAGATAGCCTCCCGTATTGCCACGCAAGTCGAAAACAAGCTGTTTCATGCCCTCCGTCTTAAGCTTGCGCAAGGCCATTTTGAATTCGTCGTAAGTGGTGGCCGAGAACTTGCTGAGTTTCAAGTAACCCGTCTGCTCGTCAAGCATATAGGCGATATCGATGCTATAGGTGGGAATCACGTCGCGCGTGATGGTGAATGGCAACAAGCCTTCGACACCACGGCGCAATATCTGCACTTTGACTTTCGTGCCTTTGGGACCTTTCAACTTACGCATCACATCTTCGTTTTTCAGCTTCACGCCGGCGGCAAGGGTGTCATCAACAAAGATAATGCGGTCCCCAGCAAGGATGCCCACCTTCTCGGAAGGTCCATCCTTAATGACGCTCACGATGGCCACTGTATCGTGCTCAATGCGGAACTGCACGCCAATACCCTCAAAGCTACCTAGCAGAGGATCATTCATGGCATCGAACTCTTCCAATGAAATGTATTGGCTGTGTGGGTCGAGCTCCTCCATCATGGCCACTATCGCCTTGTCTTGCAGTTTGTTGCCGTTGATTTCATCGACATAGTCCTCCCCTACGCGCCACATTACCTCGTCGAATTTGCTGAATTCCGAAACAGGAATGGCAGTCAGGCGACGACGTTCACCTTTATTAATTAATAAGCCTATCAGGATGCCCGCCATCAACAGCAAGGCAATGAAAAAAGGCCTCGTCCTTTGGTCGTTCATAAGTCAAACTCAAGGCTTTCAGACCGCTGCGCTGGAAAGATCAAGGCTTCTGTCCATCTTTTTGAAAAGACCTTGAAGTACCGTTCCCGGACCAACTTCCACAATAGTTCGTACGCCGTTGGCAAGGATATTACTCATGGTTTGGGTCCATAGCACTGGCGAAGTCAGTTGGGCAATGAGGTTCTTCTTGATGATTTCAGGGTCATTGACAGACTGGCCCGTAACGTTCTGGTAAATTGGGCAAATGCCTTGAGCAAATTTTGTGTCGTTGATAGCCTTGGCCAATTCCACGCGGGCGGGTTCCATCAGCGGACTATGGAACGCTCCACCCACGCTTAATGGCACCACACGCTTCACACCAGCTTCTTTCAGCTTTTCGGAGGCTGCTGCCACGCCCTCAACTGAGCCTGAGATGACCAACTGGCCTGGGCAGTTGTAGTTGGCAGGCACAACCACCGTGTCCTTGATGGATGCGCAAACACTCTCAATGAGACTATCCTCAGCACCAACCACGGCAGCCATCGTGCCTGGCTGAGCCTCGCAAGCCTTCTGCATGGCCTTGGCGCGTTTGCTCACCAAACGCAAACCGTCCTCAAAGGTCAAGACCTTGTTGGCCACCAAAGCTGAAAACTCGCCCAAGGAATGGCCAGCCACCATGCTCGGGTCAAAGTCCTCAAGTAATGAGGCCAAAATGACCGAATGTAGGAAAATGGCAGGCTGCGTCACCTTGGTCTGACGCAAGTCTTCATCGGAGCCTTCAAACATCACGTCCGTGATTTTGAATTTCAGGATGTTATTGGCTTTCTTGAACATATCCTTGGCTTTCGACGACTTGTCGTACAAGTCTTTGCCCATTCCTACAAATTGTGCCCCTTGTCCAGGGAAAACGTATGCTTTAATCATCATTCAATATTTAAATATTCAAAATTTCAAGATTTCATGGTTCAATGCAAGTTGCCGCCGATGAGTTGGAAGAACTCCTCACGGGTCGATTCGCGCTCAAAAGCACCAATGAAGTCGCTAGTGGTGGTCACTGCACTTTGTTTCTGCACACCCCGCATCGACATGCAAAGATGTTTGGCCTCAATAACGACCGCCACACCCAAGGGGTGCAATGCCTCGTTGATGGCATTCTTGATTTGGGTCGTCAAGCGTTCCTGTACCTGAAGTCGGCGCGAATAGGCTTCCACCACACGGGCTATCTTACTCAATCCAGTGATGTATCCGTTGGGGATGTAGCCTACATGTGCCTTGCCGATGAAAGGAATCAAATGATGCTCACAGAGAGAGAACACCTCTATGTCTTTGACAATCACCATCTGGCGATAATCTTCCTTGAACTTGGCCGACAACAGGATTTCCATCGGGTCCTCCGCATAGCCATGCGTCAAGAACTGCATCGACTTGGCCACACGATAAGGCGTCTTCATAAGGCCTTCTCGCTGTGGGTCTTCGCCTAAAAGTTCGAGAATGGCCGCATAATGCTCCTGCAGTTTGGCCAGCTTTTCCTCATCATATTTTTCTATGGCTTCGTAGCCTACTAGCCTCGACAGTCTTTCGTTGTTCATCGTCAACCTAATTTTTGCTTGGGCATTTCCACTGTTGCGGTTTGACCCATGACACACTTGCCGGTGAACATCGCCCCCACTTCGATGAGGAGCTGCTTGGTGACGAGGTCAACTTCCACTTTGGATGTGGACTTCAGGGCGGTCAGTTCCTCAGCCTTGATGGTGCCTTTGACGGCGCCCGAAATCTCAGCTTGCTTGCAAGAGAGGTCGCCTTCGACGATGCCCGTCTGGCCGACGATGACCTTACCACTCGACTTCACTGAGCCGATGAGCCGTCCGTCGATGCGGATGTCGCCGCCCGACTCAATGTCGCCTTTGATGAGGGTACCTTCGCCAATGAGGTTGCGTACGGGTGATTCCATGATTTTCATTGTTTATTTGTTGTTGGATTCTATGAATTGCAGGTATTCGTCCAAGTCTTTCGACTGGTAGAGCACCGGATAGTTCTTGCCTGAAATGGGACAGATCTTATAATCATCATTGCTGATGCCGCCAAAGACATAATCGGTCAGGAACATGGACGTGATGTAGTCCTCTGCACTCTTGGTGCCTTCAAAGTTGCCAATGGTCACCAAAGTGCGTTCGTCATCCCAAATGACGCTCTTGACGACAAAGCTTCTTGTGCGGTGTTCCTTCTTGTTGAAGTCGGAAATGCGCACCTTCAGCGGATCAACGCGCACCTTTTTCGAGTCACATACAATCATCACAAAATGCTCGGTGTTGGGAGCGTAGACATAAGGTGACTCTTTCTTCACTTCGGGCTGCTCGGGGCTGTCTTTGCCAATGTCGGTCAAGACCAAACCGAGATGGTATTCTTCGTTGATATTGTCGAGCACCTGACGAGCATACGTAGAGACACTGCTATTGGGATACTCGCGCACAAGGTCATACAAGGCAAACGCCATCGTGTCAATGGAGATGAGGCGGCCTTGCGCCACGGCGTGCAAGAAGGCGAAACGCGGCATCAGAGCGGTGTCGGTCTCATAGAGCTGCATGGCCCGTTCAGCATTCATCTTCACGCGGTAATATTGACCCTGTTCAAAGGCCTCGTAAGTCTTGGCGTAGAAGTCAGACGACTCCTTCTCTTGGGCATCCAATTTCTTGAAATAGTCTGGGTCGTTGATGAACTCCGCATAGCTGGAAGTGGGATATTTGTCAAAGATTTTTCCCTTGTAATACAACGACTTGTCGGTGTTATTCTGCTCGCCGTACATCTTATAAAGGGCGTACCATGTGGGCAGCTCTTTTTTGTTGCCCGGATAACGTGTGTCAAGGCTCTCATAGTTTTCAATAGAACGCGGCAGGTCGTCGAGGCGATCCATATAGAGGAAACCTAAATTGTAGAGTGCATCAGCAATGAGCGAGTCCGCCTCTGCCTTCTGTTCTGCTGTCAATGGCAAGTCTTTCAGATAATAGCCTCGATCGTGGTTGGTATAAGTAGCGTTAATGGAGTCTTGCTTGGCCTTGGCATCTTTGGCGGCGGTGAGCTCGTCGTCATCGGGTTCCTCACCTGAAAATGCCGAGGCAATACTTTTCTTGTCGCTGATGCGCCAGTTGTCCTCCAATTTTCTCATGCCCCATTTGCGCGTAAACTCAGTAAAACCTCGGTTCAGGGCTGTGGGGTTGTAGAAATACCATGATGATGACGACGTATTGGTCGGGTCGTTGACGGCAGCGTTGGTATTGCCCGTCGAAGCCCCCATCAAAGCCAGCTGCTCCTCATACTGACGCAATTCTTCTTCCTCTCTCTCCTGCTGGATAACCTGAGCGATAATCTTGTCAATCAAGGCATTGCGCGAAATGGAATCCATGGCAGCCACGCGCAGGAGGCTGTCCTGATCGCGGACAATAGCGGCATACATCACCAACTCGTTGAGCGTCTGCGAGATGTTGAAAATGCTGTCGTAGCCTTCGGCTTCACGATTCATGCTAGTGACGGCCGTGTCATAATAGGCTTGCGAAAGCTCATACTCACTACGCTCAAAGAGCATGGAAGCCACCTTAAGCGACGACTGCGCCCTTTGTATCGGGTTGTCTTTATAGGCAGCCACCGACTTCCTCAGGTAATTGATGGCCTTGTTTTCTTCGCCTTCACGCAAAGCCAACTCTGCCATAGCGTAATAAATGCGGTCGTTATAATCGTCATTATTTGGGTCGCGGAGCATTTTGTTCAGCATTTTATAAAGCTCTTTGGCGTTGTTGGCTGAGCCCATCTTGGCCATATTCATCCGAGACTCGAAGGCCATTTCATAGATGGGGTTACGCTTGATGACTTTCTTAAACTGCGCCGTGGCACGTTCAGCATCGCCTTGGTGCATGTAAATCTGTCCCAAGATGAACATCGCCCGGGTACGAGTGTCGCGATCCTTGTTGACCAAAATGCCGTTTTTCAGGTATTTCGCCGCATTGTTATAGTCTTTGGTAGCAATGTAGTAATCCGCATAGGTGTAGTCCATCTCGCGCATCAGTTCTTTGGGCAGTTTGTTCAAGCCAGCAGTCTTGGCTTGGAGTTGCTCCATCATGGCCACCGCCTTGGGATATTCCTCAGTCTGAATGTAGGTCTTGATGAGCCAAAGGTTGGCCACGTGAGCGATGCTGTTGTAGTTGAACTCGGATGCCACAAAGTCAAACGTACGCTTCGCGGGAATATAGTCGTGCTTGTAGAAATGCGCTTTGCCCATAACGAGGTAAGCGTCGTCAATCCACTTCACGCGCTCACGACTGCCAAACTTCATGGAATGCTTTTGCACACAGATGGAAGTCTTCTCAAGAGCGCGGTCCATGGATGAGTTCATGCTCATACCATCCTGCTGGGTGCCGTAGTTATGCACCCTAAGCACACGAGAATAGTCGTCTTTTACACTGGTTCTCAACTGCTTGTCGCCATCCTTCAGGCTCTTCTCACCGTTCCAGTAAACGTTGTAATGGCTGGTCAGATTATGGAACATGCGCCGCGTAATGGTGTTCTTCTTGGTGTTACAGCCACTCAAAAGCAGCAAACCCAACACGCAGCCCAATGTGATGATATAGGATTTCCTTTGCACTTTCGTTGTCGTTTTCATATCAACAATAACTCCATTTCGGCAGAATTATTTCATTTGGTTGTACCACTTTTGTGCCTCAATGAGCAGTTGTTCGTCGGTCGGGTCAACCAAAGGCGTTTTCAACACGAGTGCCAAGCTGTCGTTAGCGTTCTTGAACTCGCCAAGCAAAATCCGATTGAAGTCTTTCTTACGGCTTGATTCTATGGCGTTTCTCTGCTCCTTAAGGGCTTGCAGGGCTTTGTTCTGGTAATCTTCCGCTCCGAAAAATGGCATCAAGCTTTGGACGTAGCGAAGGCTGTCTTCTTTCCAATTGACAGCTACCGACTCGTTGAGCGACTTCAGTTGGTATTTTTCACAAAGCGAAGGCAACTCATTGCGCATAACGTCCACCTCGCGTGCGAAATCAACAGCCATTCGTTCAGCCCTCTCCCGCTCTACGTTAGCCTTGATTTTGGGCACGTAGATATAGGCCAAAAAGCCCAATAAGGCAAGAATCAGCACGATAATGATGGTTTTCACCACTGGATGCCCTTTGGTGATGGCCGAGCGCACCTCCGAAATGGAGTCGTAGCGCTGTTCCTTAGAAAACTGGGTGGAGTGAGTGGCCACAGCAACAAATTGTTTTGTAATATTGCGCTCACCAAGGAACTCCATGATTTTTCCTAAGGAATAAACGTCAGCACGGTTGTCGATGTCCTCACCCTTAATGATTTCCGGTGCCACAAACTCCATCTCTTTAATGAGCAGTTCGCGGTCGGCATCAGGGTCGGTTTCGGGAATGCCGATGTCAATAATCTTGGCGCGGCAATCACCTGTGACAATGATGTTTTCAGGCTTCAAGTTACAATGAATCACCTGATTGCGATGCAAGTACAACAAGCCGTCGCAGACATCGGTAAGGATGCTCTTCACTTGCTTCTCGCTGAGCGTGCCCACGCGCACGTGCTCGGCCAGCGACTTGCCCTCGATAAACTCAAAAACGATACAGTCGCCAAGACCGCCAATTTGCACAAAATCGAGGGCCTTGCGAATAAATTTGTTGTCGAGCATAGAGGTTACATCATATTCCTGACGCAGCGAGGCACGGTATTTGGCATCATTGGCTCGGTCAGCCTTCAAGGTCTTGATGACCACTTTTTTGCCGTTATACTTGGCGGTGAAAAGCCTGCTGTTGCCGTAGCGTGAAGCGCAAAACGGCTTGATGTCGGCAAATTCATTGGAATGAATCACTTCCTTTTTGTTAAAAGGCTCTTCTTCCTTGCGATGCTCGGGCTTCTCCTGAGAACGGCTAGCTGCTGCGCCGTCCTTTTCTGGCTCTGTATTCAAAAAATCAATCTCTGACATTCTTCACAAGTATTTAACTCCGTTGAAAAGCTCCGCATTGATGGCATCGATATGCTCCGATTTCGGCGAAGCCAATCTTACGATTTGGGTGCAAAGATAGTGTATTTTTCCGAAACAATTGCAAAACGGCTTCGGAAAAAGAATTTTTGTCTGAAAAAGCACTTTTCATTTCGTTTCTTCAAGGCTTTTCGACATCAAAATATCATTGTTGAGAAGATAAATTTCCGCTTTCTCCAACTGCTTGAATTTCTTTAAGTTCCGATATACCGTCTTGATTTCCGCCCTTGTTCTGCACGGAGTCTGCGCCGAGTTAGCTCACCTGCCAGAATTGTGCCTCATCGCACACCAAAGGCGTAAATGTAAAGTCCTTGGGCAGTTTTTGGTAAAATTTTTCGCATTGCTCAGCGTCGTAGCTATGGATTTCTCGTACGCCGAAGAGCGTGGGAGCCAAGGTGTTACAGCCTGTAAAAACAAGCATTAGCATCATAAGTATCAAAAAGAAAAGCTTTTTCACAAATTCATCTATTTGCTAAACCAACTCCATGAACAACGAAAAGGAAACAAAAATATTTTCGTGACATTTTGTCAGAATTTCGTATTTTTGCCGCTCAATAAAATTTTACGAAAATGAAGATTTCCTATAACTGGTTGAAACAATACGTCAACTGCGATTATTCGGCTGAGAAAGTCAGCGAGGTGCTCACCTCAACGGGCCTTGAAGTGGAAGATTTGGAGCGTTTTGAGTCGGTGAAAGGTGCCTTGAAAGGCGTCGTCGTGGGGAAGGTGCTTACTTGCATCGACCACCCCAACTCCGACCACCTGCACATCACCACTGTCGACGTGGGCGGTGAAGAGCCGCTGCACATTGTATGCGGCGCGCCTAATGTAGCTGCCGGCCAAAAGGTGCTCGTGGCCACCATCAACACCGAACTCTGGATAGGAGACGAACATATCACCATCAAGAAGGGCAAGATTCGTGGTGAGGTTTCGGAAGGCATGATTTGCGCCGAAGACGAGCTGCAACTTGGCACCTCGCACGAGGGCATTATGGTGCTTCCCGACGACTACGAAGTGGGCAAGCCCGCCTCGTTCTATTTCCTTGTGGAAGAGGACTATACGATTGAGATAGGCCTCACCGCCAACCGCAGCGACGCCACCTCACATATTGGCTCGGCCCGCGACCTCGTAGCCGCCCTCAACCAGCGTGAGAACACCACCAAATACCACCTCATCCGCCCCTCGGTGGAAGACTTCAAGGTGGAGAACCATAACCTCGACATCGACGTCGTGGTGGAAGACACACAGGCCTGCCCGCGCTATTCGGGCGTGACCGTCAGCGGCGTGAAAGTCGGTGAGTCGCCAGCCTGGCTGAAGAACCGCCTCGCCGCCGTGGGCATCCGCAGCATCAACAACATCGTCGACATCACCAACTTCGTGCTAATGGAAGTCGGCCAGCCCATGCATGCCTTCGATGCCGACAAAATCACGGGCAACAAAGTCGTGGTAAAATGCCTACCCGAGGGTACGCCATTCGTCACCCTCGACGGCGTGGAGCGCAAACTCAACAGCCGCAACCTAATGATTTGCAACGCCGAAGAGCCTATGTGCATCGCCGGCGTATTTGGCGGACAGAAGTCGGGCGTGACCATGGAGACCACCAACGTCTTCCTTGAAAGTGCCTACTTCAACCCCACTAGCATCCGCAAGACCTCCAAGTTCCATGGTCTGCAGACCGACGCCTCGTTCCGCTACGAGCGTGGCGCTGACCCAAACATCACCCTATACGCCCTGAAACGCGCTGCCCTATTAATAAAGGAGTTGGCCGGAGGTACGATTTCTTCCGAGATCAAGGACGTGAAAAACGGCGACTTCGCCCCTGCCCGCGTGGACTTGAAGTTCGACTACCTGAACAAACTGGCTGGCAAGGTCATCGACCCGACCCAAGCCGTCAACATACTGAAGAGCCTTGAGTGCCAAGTCGTTGAGCAAGACGACAAGCATGTGGTCGTCGACGTGCATACCAGCAAAGTCGATGTGACCCGTCCCGCCGACGTAGTGGAAGAAGTGCTGCGCATCTACGGCTACGACAACATCGAGATCCCAAGCCGCCTCCATGCCTCCATCAGCCGCGCCACCAAGCCCGACGCCGATAAGATGCAGCAGAAGATCAGCGACATGCTCGTCGCCAACGGCTTCTACGAGATCATGAACAACTCGCTCACCAAGGCTGCCTACAGCGAGGCCTTCCCCGCCTTTGATCCTGCACAGAACGTGAAGATTTTGAACCCGCTCAGCAGTGACCTCAACGTGATGCGCCAGACCCTGATGTGGGGCGGATTGGAAAGCATCGCCTTCAACCAAAACCGCAAGGTCAGCGACATGAAGTTCTTCGAGTTCGGCAACGTCTACTTCTTCGACGCGAATAAAGTCGGCGACGAGACCAAGCCGCTCAAGCCCTATAACGAGCACACTTGCCTCGACTTCTTCCTCACCGGCAACAAGCAAGCCGAGCTGTGGAACGCCCCGAGCAAGGCCCTCGACTACTTCGACCTGAAGGAA
>JAEEGJ010008446.1_pt1 | contig 28376 bp, 25 predicted proteins | sample 8958761 | NCBI WGS metagenome assembly JAEEGJ01 (sample SAMN16246546, study PRJNA631951) | gut metagenome | biome: gut microbiome; feature: rumen; material: RS-attached | host: Bos | place: Iran: Karaj | collected 2018-10
GATTTAAAGTAATATTCAATTGAGCCATGTACTTAACCTCCTTGATTTTTTGTCGCAATTAAAATTATACAAGGTTAAGCCACTTGGCTCTTTATTTTGAATTTACACAATTATATGGGCACGACGTACAAGGCCGGAAATCGTACGCATTTGGTATCAAAATGCGTACATTTTCGCGCACTGTATGGAGCAAGACCTAATTAGCATCTTCGCCAGCATAATTTACGAGCTGCGCGAATACCATTTTTCGAGATATGGGCATGCCGGGGCACATTTAGACCATATTTCTTTGCCTAATAACTATATGATCGTGAAGAACCGCTTTTTGATGATTTAGTATGCAGTATCCAAAAACAACTGGATTTCCACTAGACCAAAAAGGCTGCCCGCGGACGGACAGCCCTAAAAAACAAATCAACAAACAAGAATTATTCTTCCTGATCGCCCATCCAGCTCTGGTGGTAGTTCCTGCGGCGGTACTCTTCGGGAGTCAAGCCGGTGCACTTCTTGAATACCTGGATGAAGTGGGACTGGGATGAGAAGCCCAAGTAATTTGCGATGGAGAGGGAAGACTCGTCTAAGTGGCGCAGCATGTTGCATGCGACATTGATCTTCTGGTCTCTTATGTAGCGGCTTAATGTGATGCCCATCTCTTGCTTGAAGAGCTTGGATAAGTAGCTCGAGTTGAGGGAGAGGGAGTCTGCTATGGATTCGACTGTGAGGTTCTCCTGGATGTGGGACCTGATGTAGTCGATGGCTACGACGATATGGCGTGAGACGACACGGTTCTTGGACAGGTCGCTCATCTTGCGGCAGTAGGAACGGAGCATGTCGTTCTGGACGCTGTAGATCTCTTCAATGGAGTTAGCGGCGTCGATAAGTTCGATGTAGATGTCGCTGAGATTGTATGCGACGGAGATCTCAAGACCTGCCTCTATGCAGAAACGGCTTACGAGGGCGGTAAGGATTACCGTGTGATACTTGACGTTGCGGACTTTATCGGAGCTTAATACGCCGAAAGTCTGGTTAGCACCCAAAGTTTTCAGGGCTTCTTCGAGTCTGTGCATATTGCCGCTTGCTACGAGTTCGTAGAAACTGATCTCGCTGTTATAGGCTTCCTGGCGGTTGCCGGCTTCGCCTTCGTCCATTAATCTTTTGGCAAGTTCTTTCTCGATATTCATGTGATAATTTCCTTTTTGAACATTGTAGTATGTAATTGTAGGATTTCTTAGAAAAATTGTATATTTCTTTGTTTAGAGTGTAAAGTGTGTTTGAGGAAAATATTATGCTCGAAAAATATTACAAAACGAATGTAACAGGGGTTTTGGCCGTAAAACCTTATTGAGTTTAAAATCGAAAAGTAATAATATTTTAGAATAGAATTAGTATGAGGAGAAGTGCGTACCATGACTGACGAACTTAAAGACATTATATATGCCGATTTGTTCAGATACACCGGTAATGCACGCCGCTATAAGAATATCTATGCATGCTATCTCGAAGAGAGAAGGTCTTCCCCTGAGTTCAGCTATATAAGCGTTATGCGCCGTACCCGTTACTATGCTGACCAGGTTAAGAAGTACGACGGCATAAGAAAGAAGATCTACCAGCTCAAGTTCGGAGTCACCAATTTCAGACTCGACAGGCTGAGCCGTAAATATCATTTCCAGATCCCTTATGACACTGACATCGGCAAGGGCTTTTATCTTGCGCATTTCGGCCGTGTCATCATTCACCCCAAGAGTGTTATCGGACATAATGTCAACGTTTCCACGGGTGTTGTCATCGGTACCCAGTTCAGAGGTAAGAGAAAGGGTTCTCCTCACATCGGCAATTATGTCTGGATCGGCGCCAATGCCGTTATCGTAGGCAATATCAGGATCGGCAATAATGTTCTTATCGCTCCCGGTGCTTATGTCAACTTCGACGTACCGGACGGATCCATCGTAATCGGCAACCCGGGCCTCATCAGAAGATCGCCTGCTGCTACTTTGAACTACATCAACAACACGATCCTCTTCGACGAATACAATGTCCGTTCGGACGGAGTTAAGCAGTGGTAAGCATGACGGATCCTGTGGTTTACAAACTTAATAGAGAGCGCTTTGCCGCCGCGTTGCCGGACCGCACCGCGGCGCTGCTTTTCTCGGGTGAAGAAAAGCATATGTCAGCTGATTCCGATTACAGGTTCTTTGTCGACAGGAACTTCTTCTATCTGACGGGCCTTGAGCGTGCCGGATTTGTTCTTGTGATAGAGAAGGATGATGGCAAAGTCACGGAAAGCATTTTCGCGCCTGCACATGATTCCATGAAGGAGCGCTGGCACGGCAAGAGAATGGATTATGCCGATATCGCAGCCATCTCGGGCATTGCGGCAGATGATATACACGATCTCGAGAAGTATGAGGAGAAAGAGTTCGAGCTTATCAAAGACAGCTCCATTAATATCTTCCTTGACGGGTCATCTGTGATGAACAAGCCTTTTGATCTTAAGAAGCAGATCGAAAAGGATGGCCGCAAGGCATCTGACCTTTCAGAGATCACGACCAGGCTCCGCCTCGTTAAGCAGCCCTATGAGATCGATTCGATCAGGGAGGCCGCTAGGATCACTGAAGAAGCGATCGATGAGATGAAGAAGCTCATTAAGCCCGGCGTGTCCGAGTATGAGCTTTATCTTAAGCTTGAATATGAGATGGCAAAGAGAAGCTCGATGGCTTTTGCCTTTGAGACTATTGTCTCGTGCGGCAAGAATGCTTTCTATCTGCATCATTCGGATCCTGAGAGAGACGGCGACGGAATAGCGGAAGAAGGATCTATCATCCAGCTTGACTGCGGTGCCAGGATGAACGGATACTGCGCTGACATATCGAGGGTGTTTTTCGTCGGAGGACCTGAGGGCGAAGACGATAAGAGAATGAAGCTTTTAGACCTTATAAGAGCCTTGAGAAAGGCTGCTTTCGGGTATATAGCGCCCGGTAAAACTTTTGCCGGACTTAATTCACAAATGTATGACATCGCCGGCAAATGGCTTGCAGGGCAGGGGCTTATCCCTGATAATTTTACAGTGGAGGATGTTCGCCGGTATTACTGGCATAACACTTCCCACTATCTGGGACTGGACGTCCATGACGTCGGACCCAGGGACAAAGAATTCGAAGCAGGTAATTGTCTTGCGGTAGAGCCCGGTGTGTATATCCCTGAGTGGAACATCGGATTCAGGATCGAGGATGACTGCCTGGTAACAGAAAGCGGCTGTCAGCTCCTGAGCTCCGGGAAGGACAGCCCGGAGGGAATAATTGCCGGATAATGGTTCAAATGTAACCGCGATCCTCGTTGCGGTATTAGTGGTGCTTGTATTGATCCTCGTCGGAGGGGGTCTTTTCATGCTTTTTCTCCGCTACACCGACAAGATATTCAAGAAGCTCTTCAAAAGACCTAAGCCGCTTCCTCAGGTCGACAGGTCACCCAAGCATATCGACCGCAGCACGATAATCGGACGCGGCAAGAACTGGTTCTATACATTCCATAACGAGTGGCTCGGCGTAAGGACCACGACATTCGACGGATGCAGTCTTTCAGGCTATTACAGGCCTTCTTCAGATAGATCATGCCGCAACATGGTAATCCTGGTTCACGGCTACGATGAATCTCCTGCAGAGATGGCCGCATATGCGAGACTCATGATGCGAAAAGTACAGTGCCACTGCCTCATCACTCACATGAGAGGTCACGGAATGAGCAGCGGTAAGAACTTCACATGGGGACTTATGGAGAGCGTCGATCTCAATGAGTGGTTCAACTTCACGAGAAGACGTCTCGGCAATAACTGCAGGATCTATCTCGTGGCAAGAGGCGTTGGTGCCACTGCTTGTCTTCTCGCTGCACAGCAGAAAGACTTCGATCCCAATGTCTGCGGAATAATTGCTGATTCCCCGATGGCATCGCTTTCTGATTTCCTTAAGGCAACTCTGCCTCAGACGACCAAGCTCAATCCCGACTGGATAATCGGAAGGATGAGAAGGCTCGCGCAGGCGAAGTTCGGTTTTGATATCAACAGATGCGACTGCACGACTCATGCAAGCAGCATCAAGGTTCCTGTCCTGATTTTCCAGGGCGGTGAAGATGATATAACAACACCCGAAGGTTCACGCAATATCTACGATAATCTGCGCTCGAGAAAGAGAATGGTCATCGTAAACAATGCGCATCACATGGAGTGCTACGAGAGATCCCAGGCTATGTATGAACGCGAAGTCCAGAAGTTCATTGAGTCTTGTGTCGTAAGACTAGTAAAGCTGGGTCGCTTATAAGAAACTTTTAGCTATTTTCTTAATATGAGATTTTGCGAAAAGGTGTTATAACCTTTTAGTTTGCGCGTGTGCGCATATTTATACTGATCCTTTTTACCGGCGAAAAGAATGAATGCGAAAAAGATAAGCAAGCAATCCATGACCGAAGGAAGCCTCTGGAATAAGATCCTGGGGTTCGCTTTTCCTTTGGCAATGACGGGCATCTTACAGCAGATGTTCAATGCTGCCGACATCGCTGTCGTAGGAAACTACACGGGTGATCTGGGTGAAGCATGCATGGCTGCCGTCGGTGCCAATACGCCGATTATCAACTTCATCGTAAACGGATTCCTCGGGATCTCTCTTGGTACTAATGTCGTTATAGCAAATGCTGTCGGAAGCAAGGATGACGAGACGGTAAAAAAGGCCGTTCACACCTCCATGATCGTTGCCGTAATAGGAGGTATCCTCGTCGCACTTTTGGGCGAGCTTCTTGCAGAGCCGATCTTAAGATCACAGAACATTGCCGACGATTCCGTGAACATGGCTATCCTTTATTTCAGGATCTATATCGCGGGAACTCCGGTCATTCTCCTTTATAACTTTGAAGCTGCTATCTTCAGGGGAATAGGCAATACGAGGATGCCGTTTATAGCACTTGTCATATCAGGTGTTATCAATGTCGGACTTAATATATTTTTCGTTGTATTCATGCACCGCACAGTAGACGGCGTTGCGACTGCGACTGTCATCTCGAACATGATAAGCGGAATAATCCTTCTGCTGTTCTTAAGGAAATCCAAGACACCTGCTAGGTTCGATGAGAAGAGACTTAAGGTCGACTGGCCGGTCCTGGGAAAGATTGTAAAGATCGGTATTCCTGCAAGTCTTCAGGCATGCGTTTTCTCAGCTGCAAATATCATCATCCAGTCTGCTATAAATGGACTTGGAACTGTCGTTGCAGCAGCATCTTCTGCTGCGTTTAATATCGAGATATTCTCATACTACGTGCTCAACAGTTTCGGTCAGGCATGCACTACGATCACAGGACAGAACTATGGTGCCAAGAAGATCGACAGATGCAAAAAGACTCTTAAGCTCTGCCTTCTCGAAGGCATCGTTATTGAAGGCTTGATGGTTGTAACGCTTCTTATCTGCGGCAAGAACCTGATCTCGATCTTCACGGATAATCCGGAGCTTGTAGAGATCGGTTACATCAGAGTTATGTTCATCACCACAGCGCATCTTTTCTCGCTCTTCTACGATGTCATGAGCGGTTACATGAGAGGCTACGGAATATCATTGTCACCGGCTCTTGTTACGATGTTCTGCATATGCGGAATAAGGATATTCTGGATCTATACAGTTTTCGAAAAGTTCCGCTCTTTCCAGACGATCATGACGGTATATCCGATCAGCCTGGGAACTACTGCTGTAGCTATCTTCATCCTGTTGTTAATTAAGCGCCCCGCCCGCAGATTAGGCGCCTGATTTTTGTGCATTGAGACATCCCCTGATTTATTGTATTTGAAGTAGCCGTATAGTATATTTTTTGCGACAAACGGAAACCGGGGAGCTTTAAAAAGCTGAGAGGGATCAAACATCCGACCCGCTGAACCTGACGGATAATGCCGGCGTAGGGAGCCTGATATATATTTTCTAGCCTCTTGTCTTTGGCATGATCTTTCAGATCCATAGCGGTTCGCTCCGGTTACCATAGACGGAGGTGTTTTTATGTCAAAACAATCAACCAAATCCAACCGTGAGTATATCTTAAAGGTATCCACGGGCGGCGTATGCCTTGCATTGGCATTCGTACTCTCACAGATCAAGCTTTTCGAGATGCCTATGGGCGGATCTGTTACACCGGCTTCAACACTGCCTATCATCGTTTACGGTGTAGCTTTCGGACCTGTATGGGGCTTCATCATCGCTTTCATCTTCAGCCTTTTGCAGCTTATCGGCGGTTGGCTCGTAACTCCTTTCCAGGTTATCTTGGACTACACGATCGGCTATACAGCTTTGGGCTTTGCAGGTTTTGCTGCTCTTAAGGCAGATGACAGGGCAAAGATCCCCGGTGCACTTAACAGATTCAGAAGTGCTACGATCCTTAAGACTCTTGCATTCACAGTTGTCGCATACATCGTAAGATGGCTCGGTTCTGTTGCTTCAGGTGTTATCTTCTACGCTGATTCCGCTGCTGAAGCAGGATACGATAATGTATATGTGTTCTCAATGGTCTACAACGGTTCTTTCCTTCTTGCTGACCTTGCGATCCTTGCAGTCGTTCTCATCGTACTTTACATGGTTATCCCTTCAACAAAGGAAGATGCAACACTTGCATATGTTCAGAAGTTCACAGCAGAATTCATCGGTACATTCGTACTCGTTTTCCTCGGCTGCGGCACTGCAATGGCAGTTGGCTGTGACTCTGTAAACGGCGGCGGATATATCCTTACAGCATTTGCATTCGGTCTTGTTATCGTTGGCATGGCTTACTGCATCGGCAACGTATCAGGCTGCCACATCAATCCTGCAGTATCTCTTGCAATGCTCATCTCCAAGAAGATGACTTCAAAGGAATTCTGGGGATATATCGTATTCCAGACTCTTGGTGCAATCTCAGGTGCAGCTCTTCTTAAGTACCTGTTCAAGACAGCAGGCAAGGTCGACATGACAGGTGTTTATGATGCAGAAGCCCAGAAGATGACTTCATGGGGTCTTGGTGCTAACGGCCTTGCAGGTGTAAACGGAAACATTGCTGCCGGCATCATCATCGAGGCAGTTCTTACTGCTATCTTCGTTCTTGTTATCCTCGGCGTAACAGATGAGAAGTTCAAGCACGGTTCATTCGGCGGCCTCATCATCGGATTCGCTCTCGTTCTCGTACACATTCTCGGCATCAGCTTTACAGGTACATCTGTTAACCCTGCACGTTCCATCGGACCTGCAATCTTCGCAGGCGGTGCAGCTCTTTCAAGCCTCTGGGTATTCATCGTAGGACCTATGATCGGTGCAGCTGTTGCAGCACTTGTTTACATGGCTCTCACAAAGGGCAAGGAAGCTTGATAAAGCTTAGTATCTGAAGATACGTTTTCTGATTAGAACGGCCGGATCCTGATATAGGGTCCGGCTTTTTTGTCCCGCTTCAGTAGTGATATAAACGTTAAAATTATCTGATATAATTATTTTCGGATGAGGGGATTTTCGCGAAAACAAAACAGCTGTATTATCCCCGCTATTAATGAAATAAGGGGGGGGAGAAGATCTGTGAAAAAGGTTATTAAGTTAGCTGCCATAACAATGGCTATGATGATGTTGTTTTCGATAAGCGCGTGCTCAGATAAGGGCGCAGGCAAAACATCGTCAACCAAGAGAACCACTGAGACAGAAGAAGAGACCGAAAAGCCTGAGACGGAAGAGACGACCACTGAGACGTCTGCTTCAAAAGGCGAATATGGTGAACTCTTTAATCTCATGAAAGATGTCATCGGCAAGGATCAGGAAACAGCTGAAAAGATGATCGGTGAATTCTTCGGAACGGAACTGGATGACCGCACCGGCACTATGATGACTGAGACCAGAAACAATATTGAGACACATCTGCACGTATACTCTGCATACTTCAAAAAAGATAATATTCAGTTCAATGAATTAGAAATCTGGACTGATGTTAACGACGGACACGTCCGCTGCCTCGAATTCACTTTGGTCAACGAAGCTTATAATGCCTATAAGATCGAGAATACACCTGAGTTCAGGGACGAGATCAAGGTACAGTATGATGGTATCAGAGATGGCCTGGTAAGCTCCTATGGCGACCCGTTCATGAGCGGAACGCCCCAATATGAGAGCGACATATATTATGCCGTTCACAATGTTGAACTCAACCGCTTTGCTTATGTTGAGCTCCGTGACTTTACTTATGAAGGCGGAAACGGACTTTTCAAGATGAGCGTCTCTTTCGCAGACGTTAAAGAATACTTAGGATAATTCAAATACAAGGAGATAGTTTATGCAGGAACCTTCATACATGATAGCGATCCCCAAGGATCAGAAATTGCTCGAATCTCCCAAGAACTTTATGGGAAACCTCATGACTTGTGAGTTTATCAAGGTCAACGATATGAATATGGATGACGACAGAGGACTTGTCCTTGAACTTACGATCGGAGACAACGACTATGAGGTCGAATTAAGTCCCACCAATGTTGAGATACCGAGCTTTGTACGTCCTGAGCACACTTTCACTGATGAAGAGGTCAAGATGCTCGACGAAGCTGAAGTAGGACTTGGTGTCTGCATCGATTATGAGGGCGATAACAATCAGTGCTTCTATGACCAGTTAAGGATCATAGACGTGCTTTTCCCGGAACTTATCGCAGTGCTTGACTGTCCTTCTGAAAAGCTCCTTTCAGGCAAGTGGGTATCTCTTGCAGCTAAATCATCCGTGCTTCCTGCACCCAGGTATCTTTTCACAGTTCAGGCAATATCTGACGGCGGTGATGAAGTATGGCTTCACACGCACGGCCTTAAGCGCTGCGGATTATATGAACTCGAGATCTTAGATTCCAGCAAGGAATTCTTCAATGACCACTATAAGATGATCGAAGCTTTTGCTTTGAGAATGCTCGAAAGTGATGAGCCGATAGAACCCGGTGACGCTGTCTTTATCGGACAGGCAGCAGGCAAACAGCTTACGCTTACCGCGGTCGAATGGAAAGAAGCATTAGAGCTCTATCCGGATGTTACTCTGGGTACTGAGGAAGACCGTGATGATGGTGTGCACAATGAAGATACATGCGTCCTCATGATCTACAAGAACGAGAAGGCCGAAGAGCAGAAGATCTATACTCCTGTTGATGATTTCAATCAGTTCCTTAATCAGAATCCGATGTTCTACTTCTCGACTGAAGAGACAAAGCGTATGAGCGCTCTCGCAATTGAGCGCCTTCCTTACATGGTCAAGGCATTTGAGAACAAGGAAAATACCATCATCGCAAAGATCGGTCTTACCATCGACAAGGAGCATTGGAGCAATCCTGATAAGCCCGAAAAGGAACACATCTGGTTCGAGATCAAGGACATCAAGGACGGCACTGTTGTCGGTGAACTGACACAGGAACCTTACTATGTCTCAGGCATGAAGCAGGGCGATACCGGAACATATCCTTTCTCCGATATCACCGACTGGCTCATCTTCACAAAAGAGTGCCGTGTCTCACCTGATGATGCATATTTATTAGACTGATAATTTGGGGAAAAATATTGGGGGAAAACAATGGGAAAGAACGATGAGAATAATACTGAAGGAAAGACTGCAAAAGAAAAGTCGTTAAGGATAACCGCAATTGCAATAAGCTTAATAGAAGCGGTTGCTGTTGCAGTTTTTGTCAGCATGTTCGGATATAACGTGTTTGTCAGATATATACGTATGGCTGCTCCTCTACCGCTCAGTTATGACTATCAAGGGGAAGCAGTCTTCGACTTTAATATAACAGGTGAGGACGGAGTGGAATATCCGGCCGGCACGGTTTTCGAAGTTTATGGTTTTACGCCAAGGAATACATTAATGCTGAAATCCGGGTCCGGTAGTGTAGTGAGCAATACTCACAGTCAGATAGATATTTGCCAGGCTAAGAACGGTGATGAGCTGCTTAAGGCATATGAACAGTTTACTTCAGCTGAAACGACTGAGCATTTCAGACAAGATATAACCGTTGTGGTTGTCGCAGCCATCGCGTGTGTTATTGCTTATTGTATTTTCGCTTACATTAATAACAGATGGTCAGGTGAGAAGAAAAAGCAGGTCATTCTATGCGTTGTCATTGTGGCAGTGTCAGCATTTAATTCGCATTTTGTCCACTGGTATATGTCAAAAGCACGTGCGCCTGTTATCTACCTGTATCCTGAGCAGAAGACTGAAGTCAATGTTAAACTCGTCCTGAACGGTAAGCTTACAACGACTTATCCGCTTTATGATAATGATCTCGGATGGAATGTGACTGCAACGCCTGAGGGAATAATTACAGACAGCAAAGGCAGAGAATATTCATATCTTTTCTGGGAGGGCGACATAGCGATCACGCCTGACTTAAGCAGCGGGTTCTGCATCAAGGGCGAAGATACAGCAGCCTTCCTTGAGAAGTCTCTTAAGCAGTTAGGACTTACTGATATTGAGGCTGATGCCTTTATCATGTACTGGCTCCCTCTGATGGAAGAAAGCAAATATAATGTCATCACTTTCCAGACAGCTGCTTATGAAGATGTGTCGGGCCTTGAGATCGATCCTAAGCCTGATACGGTGATCAGAGTAAATATGTTGTGGTATCCTGTTAACACTTATGTCGATATGAAGCCTCAGGATCTTGATGTGATCAATCCTTCCGAACGCAAGGGTTTTACGGTCGTTGAATGGGGCGGCGAGAAGTACAGAAAGCCTGTATTTCAAAACTGATTATTAAGGAAATTCAAAATGCCGGTAGTTAAAGTATCAATGCTTGAAGGGAAGACTCCCGAATATAAAAGAACAGTTCTGGATTCGATACACGACGGCCTTGTCGACTCGATCGGGATCGAAGACTGGGACAGGTTCCAGCGCGTTGAGGGGTTCGCGAAAAGTGATTTTGAAAAGCCAGATTTCAAGTCAGATGATTTCATGATAGTAGAGCTCTCGATCTTCCCCGGAAGAACGAAGGAGCAGAAGGAAAAACTCATAGAATGCATCTGCAGCAATCTTAATTCACGTCTTTCAATAGATCCGTCTGACGTGTTTATAGTAATCAACGAACCGCCCCTGGAGAACTGGGGGATCGGCGGTAAGCAAAGGGGATAAGAATGATCACGGATTCTTTTGATGATAAGAGCGAAGCGATAGTAACGCCGGGTTCTTTCTTCGGCGAAAAGAAGTTTATCTGCGATACGGCGATCGTTACTTTTTCGCGCGAGATATTTGAAGAAGCACTCGCGAAATATCCGAACGAACAGGTGTCAGAATTAGGTTCGGTCAACAAGATCAGACCTATATATCTTCTCGATATCGGCGGGATGAAAGCGATCCTTTATATCTCCGAGATGGGCTCTGCTCAGGCAGCTACTGATTTCATCGAAGTCAACTGGAAAACGGGTGCTGACAAGTTTATTCTTCTCGGTTCGTGCGGCGCTCTCGATAATGAGAAAACTGCAGGCAAATACATCATCCCTACAGATGCATACCGCGACGAAGGAATGAGCTATCACTACGCTCCTCCGTCTGATTATATTGCCATTAAGAATGCGGGTTTTGTCGCAGACTTTTTCGCTTCGAAAGGATACCCCTATACCAAAGGCAGAGTGTGGACGACTGACGCGCTTTACATGGAGACAAGAGAGAAGGTCAGGAAGCGCAAAGAAGAGGGCTGCCTTGCAGTCGAGATGGAGCTTGCGGGCGTTCAGGCTGTGTGCAATTTCCACGGTTTTGAACTCTATGATTTTATCGTTGCAGGCGACGTCGTCGACCAGCCCGATTACACACCTGACGGCCTTCATGAAGCTAACCATTCATTCGGCAAATTCGGCATCGCTGTAGAACTCGCCAAGAAGGTAAAGGAGATCTGACAGCATGAAGCGAAAGTATAAAGCACAAGGTATAGCCTGTTTCATAGCAGTCCCGTTCTGGGCCTGGATCTTCATCTCTCTTTACGATTATCTCGCTCATAAATACGACAATCCAGCAAACTTTATCGTTAACATCACAGGCCTCATCGGCATCGCCGGCGCCGTGTTCCTTATTGTGTACGGGATAATCAATCTTGTGAAGATGGGCAAGGCTAAGAAGTGAAAAATCCCCCTAATGCTTTTGGCAGAAGGGGGATAACAATTTACTTGAGTACAGTCTTACCTTACCAATCCCTCGAAAACAGAGTCGCAGTATCTTACGGTGCCCATGGCATCTTTTGCGTATGCATCGGCACCGATCTTGTCAGCGTATTCAGGTGTCATTACGGCACCGCCGACAACGACTTTGGTGTCGGGCTTTTTCTCGCGGAGAAGCTTAATGGTATCTTCCATTGAAGCTACTGTTGTGGTCATGAGGGCAGACAGGCCAACTACACGGATGTTGTTCTCGATAGCGCAGTCGACGATCACTTCAGGCGGAACGTCCTTACCCAGATCGATAACGTCGTATCCGTAGTTCTCGAGCATTACTTTGACGATGTTCTTGCCGATGTCGTGAATGTCGCCTTTGACGGTGGCGAGGATGACCTGGCCCTTGGTATTACGGGGCTTATCGGCCATAGCTTCCTTAACGACTGCGAAAGCTGCCTTTGCAGCATCAGCGCTCATGAGGAGCTGGGGAAGGAAGACAGTTCCTTTCTCGAAGCCTTTACCGACACGGTCGAGCGAAGGTATAAGTTCAGCGTCGATTATCTCGAGTGAATCACGGCCTGATGCAAGCTCTTCCTTCATAGCTTCAGCGGCTCTTCCGACAACACCTCTCTCGATTGCTTCGCCGAGAGTGAGAACTGCACCTGAAGAAGCGCCGGTAGACTTCGCACTGCTTGCAACAGAAGACGTGCCTGCGACATAATCCTTGAATGCCGTGATGAATTCAGTAAGATTCGGATCTAAGTTCATCAGTGCATTGAATGATCTGTAGGATGCCATCATGGGGCCGTTTACCGGGTTGATGATCGCGCATGAAAGACCGTTCTGCATTGCCATTGTAAGGAAGTGCGAATTGACGAGTTCGCGGGCGGGGAGACCGAATGAGATATTCGATACACCGAGAATGGAATGTCCATTAAATTCATCTCTTACACGCCTTACTGTATCGAGTGTTGCGATGGCGGAATTAGGGTCAGATGAGATCGTCATGGCGAGGCCATCGATGACGATGTCTTTTCTCGGAATGCCATACTTGTCGGCTGCTTCATAAAGGCGCTTTGCGATAGCGATCCTGCCTTCAGATGTCTCGGGAATACCGCCTTCGTCAAGCGGGAGCGCTACGAGAACGCCGCCGTATTTTGCGACCAGAGGCATGACGGCCTTGATGTTTTCTTCTTTGCCGTTTACCGAGTTGATCATGGGCTTGCCGTTGTAGATGCGCATGCCGCGCTCCAGCGCTTCGATATTGGTCGTATCGATCTGCAGAGGGAGATTGGTGACTGACTGGATCTTAAGGATAACGTCCTCCATCATGGAAGGCTCGTCGATCTCAGGAAGACCTACGTTTACATCAAGGATATGAGCGCCTGCTTCTTCCTGCTTCAATGCTTCAGTCAGAAGATAGTCGATGTTGTTGTCACGGAGGGCCTGCTGGAGTTTTTTCTTGCCGGTAGGGTTGATCCTCTCGCCGATGATGACAGGCTTTCTGCCGATCTTTACACAGTCTGCAAAGCTCGTAACGTATGTATCGTTCTTGACCGTGGGCTCTGTAAACGGAAGAACCTTAACGGTATTGATCATCTTGCTGATGTGGTCGGGCGTGGTACCGCAGCAGCCGCCCATGACGTGTACGCCGAGCTTCGCGATCTGCTCCATAACGGAAGCAAAATTATCAGGATCAACATCATATACAGTGACGCCGTTTTCGGTTCTGGGAAGGCCCGCGTTGGGGTTAACAACGATAGGAAGTGAGCAGCACTTAACAAGACGCTCTGCAATAGGGAGCATCTGCTTAGGGCCGAATCCGCAGTTGATACCGATAGCGTCGACCTTAAGTCCTTCGAGCATTGCGACAGTGCCTTCTACGCCGCCTCCTGTGAGGAGCTTACCTGTCTCGTCGTAGACCATTGTGACGATGATGGGCAGGTCGCATACTTCTTTTGCAGCAACTACAGCAGCCTTTGCTTCGTAGGAGTCGCTCATCGTCTCGATAACGACGACGTCGCCGCCTGCCTCATAGCCTGCTTTTATTATCTCAGCGAAAACATCTACAGCTTCGTTGAAGGGGAGATCTCCCATGGGCTCTAAGAGCTTTCCTGTAGGGCCGACGTCGATCGCTACATAGGCGTCGTCTTCGCGGCCTGCTTCTTTTCGAGCCTGCTGGCAGATCTTAACTGCAGCTGTGACGATCTCTGATACGTTGTCGAACTTGAATCTGTTGGCACCGAAAGTGTTCGTGTTTACGATGTTGGAACCTGCATCAAAATAGCCCTTGTTAAGAGCCTTGATGTCGTCAGGTCTTGTGAGGTTCCAGGTCTCAGGCAGTTCGCCGCCTTTAAGTCCCATCTTCTGGAGGATGGAGCCGGTGCCGCCGTCGCAGAATAACCATTCTTTGCCAAGTCTGTCTCGTAAGTTCATGTGTATTAATCCTCTTTCGAATATGCGCAGGTGTCGTGCTTATTGCAGCCGGAACATCCGGTGCAGCCGACCTTGCTCTTATCTATGCCGATACCGATAAGTGCGGTAACGGACTTGGTGGGAACCATCAGGAGCGAATCCGTAAGTTCCACGCCGATCTGCTTTGATATATCAAGGAGCCTGAACCAGTCTTTCTGGTGATCGAGTTTAAGATCGCCGTAACCTGGCGAAAATCTGGGCCTTAAGAAAAGTCCCTGTGCCTCGTATTCTTTCTCGAGTTTGGCGTTCTGATCGTCCAGAAAAGCTTCTATCGCTGCAGCTCCTGCTGCCTGATAGATGGAAGCTTCTGCAGAAGAAGTAACGGAAGCCCTTCTTACAAGCATGTCGCAGGCAGGACCGATCGTTGCAGCAAGCAGGATCGCGCCGCAGCAGCCTTTAAGGTTCCTTGCAAGTGACTCGGAAGTAAGAACGATCTCTTCAGTATCGTTATAGATAGTGATGTCGTTGCCTCTTACTCTAATTGGGTATTCCTTTGTAACGATCCTCGGATGCGACTGTGCGCCGAGCAGATCAACGGCTTTGCTGATCTTAGCCTGAATGTCGGGCGCGATATCAACGATACCGTGGTAACCCATGTACCGCTGAACTTCTTTGACGGGTATTTCGACTCCTAAAGGCATTATCCGATGATCCCCTTGAGGTTATAGAGTATGTCTGAAGCGACGTCAGGCTTATTCATGGAATATACGTGAATATGTGTGATGCCGTTTGCGATGAGGTCGATGATCTGCTCTGTGGCATAGATGATTCCTGCCTGACGCATTGCGACAGGGTCATCACCGAAGCGGTCGACTATTGCCTTGAAACGCTCAGGAACGCTCGTGCCTGAGAGCTGTACTGATCTTGATAACTGCTTTGCAGTGGTGATAGGCATGATGCCCGGAACGATTGGAACATTGATGCCGACGTCCTTAACCCTGTAAAGGAAGTTATAGAATATGTTGTTGTCGAAAAACATCTGTGTCGTAAGGAAATCACAGCCTGCGTCGACCTTCTCTTTAAGGAAGTGAATATCTTCAGACTTGTTGGCAGATTCAATGTGTCCTTCAGGGTAACACGCACCGCCGATGCAGATGTCGGGATCCTGCGCTCTGATATCTCTTATAAGATCTGATGCATGGGCATAATCGTTGCAGACAACACCGTCCTTGGGAAGATCGCCTCTTAATGCCATGATGTTGTCGATATTGTTTTTGCGAATTTGGCTGAGCATATTAGCTACGTGCTCTTTGGTGGAAGCAACGCAGGTAAGGTGGGGCATTACGGGAACACCGTAAAGGCTCTTGATGCTCGATGCTACTTCTACAGTGAGCTTGGATGTGGAGCCTGCTGCGCCGTATGTAACGGACATGAATGAAGGACCCAAAGCGGCGATGGCGCCTGCGGCAGCCTTGACGTCAGTAAGACCTGTCTCAGCCTTGGGCGGGAATACCTCAAAAGAGATCGTAGGATTCTTGTCTGCGAGAATTTTGCTAATCTTCATAAGTTTTTACCCTGTTTATCAATAGATTTTAGATATAGAACAATCGCTCTAAAGTATACCTCATAAGGAGGCATTATATTATAATTTCTGCGATAAAATAATACTAAATACGAAATTGATACCTATTTAGTAGGTTTTAGGAGGCTATTCAAGCAATGAAAAAGATTATTTCCGTAATCTTGGCAGCTGCAGCCACATTAGCTTTGGCTACAGGATGCAACACAACTAACGTTACTGTTCCTTCAGTAACAGTTCCGTCTGAGCTCGAGTCTATCGCTTCAAAGGGTTCCGAGATCGTAGACCAGTTCAATTTTACAGTTCCGACAAAGGACCGTGCAGGCAATGATATCAAGGTCCCTGAAAAGGTAGAGAAGATCGCTTCTCTCGCACCTTCAACAACACAGGTATTGATCGAACTCGGCCTTGGCGACAAGATCGTAGCAATCGATACAAACTCTGCAACATATGCAGACAAGCTCGCAAAGGATGTCGCACAGTTCGACATGATGAATCCTGATAACGAAGCTATCGCCGCACTTAAGCCTGACCTCGTATTCACATCAGGCATGAGCTCTGTCGGTGGTTCAAATCCTTTCAAGTCTCTTGTCGACAGCGGTATCTGCGTTGCTGATATTCCTTCACCTTCAACTCTTGAAGGCATCTGCGAGGATATTGAGTTCATTGGCAACTGCGTAGGAAAGGGACCTGAAGCACTCGTTCTTTCAAAGGGTTTCACAGCTTTCGTAGCAGCTATCGAAGAAGCAGGCAAGTCAGTTCCTGCTGACAAGCAGAAGAAAGTTCTCGTAATGATGAACGTACCTTCCGCTGAAGCTCCCACGATCTACACATTCGGTAAGGGTACTTACATGGATCAGATGATCACAGCTATCGGTGCCAAGAACGCTTTCGGCGACAAGGAAGGCTGGCTTTCCATTTCCGTTGAGGAAGCTATCGCAGCTAACCCTGATGTAATCCTCATGGACTGCGACTGGATGCCCGGCGCAGCTGATGCTGTTAAGGCACTCAAGGGCTGGGAGAATGTAAATGCCATCAAGAATGGTGAAGTTTACCAGGTAAATGAGAACCTCTGCTCACGTCCTAACCACCACGTCAGCGAGGCGATCCTCGAGTGGGCTAAGGATATCTATCCTGATCAGTTCGGCAACTTTACAAAGTCTTTCGACGACTTGAAGAAAGAAGTTGTCGAGAAGGTCTTCGGCTGATAATTAACGGAACAGTATTATGACTAAGAAGGGCACAGGACTTAAGATAGTGATATCGGCAGTCCTGTGCCTTTTTATACTCGTTTTCGCGATCAGGTCGGGAAGTGTATATATCTCACTTAAAGACCTGCTGGGGATCATTGGCGGACACATAACCGGCAAGGGAACGCCTGAAGGGATCGATCCCATGATGGATTCGATCTTCTGGGTCATCAGAATGCCGAGAGCATTGATGGCATTTATGGTCGGAGGTGCGCTCTCTATAAGCGGTGCGTGCATGCAGGCTCTGCTTCAGAATCCTCTGGCATCTTCATATACATTAGGTGTATCTTCCGGCGCGTCACTTGGTGCCACTCTGGTCCTGATACTCGAGATCTCCGTTCCTGTTCTTGCAGGATTCATGCTTCCTGCCGCAGGTTTTGTCTTCGGACTTGCAACTGTAGTTTTCGCATTGATGCTTGCGTCTGCAATCGACAAGAGCGTATCCAACACGACGGTCGTCCTGCTGGGTATGGTCCTGTCGCTTTTTGTAAACGGTATAGTAAATCTCTTATCGACACTGAGTTCTGATCACTCTAAGCAGATCGTTCTCTGGATGATGGGTTCGTTCTCAGCAAGAGGCTGGGATCACTGCGCGATCCTTTTCCCGATATGCATTCTCGGACTGGTCTCACTTATGCTCATGTCGCGAAAAATGGACATCATGAGCTTCGGCGACCTTCAGGCCCAGGCGATGGGCGTCGACGCCAAGAAGACCAAGATACTGGCGATACTTATATGCGCGCTTCTCACAGGCGTGTCAGTATCATTCACAGGCGTCATCGGATTCATCGATCTTGCTGCGCCTCATGTCGTAAGAAAGATCTTCGGACCATCGCATAAACTCGTTATCCCGATGTCGTTCATTTACGGCGGCGCGTTCATGGCGCTCTGCGACTTGATATCAAGGACTTTGTTATCGCCGCGCGAGATCCCGGTAGGTGCTGTAACAGCACTCATCGGCGCTCCTTTTTTCGCATATGTTTTCTTCACATCAAGGAGGAAACGCTGATGGAATTTAACGCGAAAAATGTGAGAGTATCTTATGGCAAAACTGAGATCTTGAAGGGAATAGATCTCACGATAAAGTCCGGCGAAAAGGTCTTCATCGGCGGCTCCAATGGTTCAGGAAAAACGACTTTGCTCCGCGTCATAGCAGGCATTATTCCTCATTCAGGAGAAGTACTGATCGACGGCAAAGAAGTCTCTTCGATGAAGCGCAAAGACGTGGCAAGACTGATCGCGCTCATGCCGCAGACAAGCGACATTTATTTCCCTTATACGGTTAATGAGACGGTGCTCCTGGGAACATATGCATCGTCAGGAAATTCATTATTCGGAAGCAATGCCAATGACGTTCAACATGCACTCAAGTGTATGGAGGATTGCGATGTAGCAGATCTTAAGGACAGGCACCTGGACGAGCTCTCCGGCGGCCAGCTCCAGAGAGTCCTTCTTGCAAGAACGTTTGCCCAGAGAGCACCATTCCTTTTGCTCGACGAACCGGGCAACAATCTCGATATAAAATACCGTGCCGAACTCTGCGACAAACTGAATACCTGGTCAGCAGGAAAGACCGGCGATATCGACAACACACTGGTCGCTGTTTTCCACGATCTGGAGCAGGCAAAAAGATGCTGCACAAGAGCGGTTATGATGAAAGACGGACAAGTAGTTTTCGACGGCGATATCAATGATGCAATGAACCCCGAGATGCTCATGAAAATCTATGATTTTGATGTAGCTTCTTATATGTCATAATAGTACTGTGTAATTGGTTTGCAAAGAGTTTCTTTAATGAGAAACTTGTATGGGGTGAAGTATGAAAGTTTCATATGTAAAACACAATAATGTTGAGGATAATCGTTTAGAGTTTTTGCTGGTCAATTACGATTATATTGATGGTAATGAACTTATTGCCCGGATCATGTCAGATGAATTCTGGTTTAGTATAGTCAGACAAATAGATGGAATCTGGTATAAGATAATCCGGATAAAACTTGATGATTCTACTTATGAATTGCTTTGGCATGAGGATTTCGGTAACAGTATTTATAGTTTATCTCAAGCAGATAGTGAGAATGAACTTTTAGAAGAGCGACTCAAAAGAGTCATTGAGATACTTAACGAGAGATTTGTGATGAAATGCATTACAGAAATTAAAAAGTCGATTGAAAAATGCAAGCCGCATCTGGGATGTGACAATCGTGCTTTGCGGAATTACAACTTGCTGATCAATCCATGTGTAAGTGATTCGTATTTGAAGGAACTTGAAAGTGAATATAATGTTCAGCTCCCTGAAGAATACAGAGAATACATGAAAAACATTGGGAATGGCGGCAATCAACCTGATTCCGGTATGCTGACAGTTGAGCAATCGCTTTCTTTGATGTCTGGTCAAGACTGTGATGGCGGTGATATTGAATTTAAGGACCTTTCGCAGTTTTACTTTGCCGCTAATCAATTTGATTGTGAGAACCTGCTCGGTTTTTATTATGAAACTTTTGGACAAGGACTGGAAAAGAGCTCTTTGGAACTTGAATCTTCTCCGACTGTATTAGATGACTATTTCTCAGAAGATGGTGTTTTTAAATACCAGTACTTGCGTTCCGAAAACAAAGAGTCTTTTATTGAATATGAATCAGCAATGAAAACTCATATGTTGATCTTTAGTTTTGATGATATGACCAGAACGCAATATGCCATTGCATTGGATGGCAAACATAAGGATCAAGTTATTTACTATTCGTATGAGCCGGTTGCATTATGCATGTCAGAAAAGAATCTCGTATACACGGGCGTGTCATTTCTGGAATGGATGCAAAGCTTATATGAGAACAACTGTGATACGGGTAAGATAAAATGACTGAAGTGATAAGTATGCTGTTGATTTGGTTTTCGTGAAGGGAAATATTTATTCGGTTTCGCTGGTTTGTTGTGATATTGAGTTTTCGATGGAACGCGAAGAAGAAAGACGCGAAATGCACGACGAAATACTCTGCCGGTATGGATTAGACCGTCAGAACAAATTCCCTTGGGGCGAGCTGGTCTCTGATTATGATGCGAAAGGTAACGTCAGCAGTATATCTTTCTATTATTCGGTATAGTCCATTCCCGTGAACATTTTATAGGTGAGCTTGTTATATTCGATGAGTGAAAGGAAGAACTCATCGAAGTTTTCGTATCGATCTATTTCTTCTCCTGCAGTCCAGATCACTTCACCATAGAACGGGCTGTCTTTGTCAAGAACGAGCAGATAAAGATCGTTAGAATATTGTGCGGCGCCGACAGGCAGCAAATACTCTTTGGCTCCATAATTGGAGATCAAATCTAAAGATAAATCACGAAGCTTAACGAACTTGCTGTCAGAAGACAAGGAAAGGTCGTTTAATCCGAATAATGATTTGTCCTGATTAACAGATTCCCAGCCGTTAGCAGCCATGAGGAAATCTTTGTATTGGTCAGGAAGAAAAGCATTATTCCTGTTTTCCCATTCAATAATATCGTTTTCAGGAGCAGCAAGTTTTGGGTAACAATACTCAAACAGGCCGTTAACATCCACACCCTGAATCCTGTCCTGAACAAGGAATAAGTATCCTATTGCTGCTTTGTAATCCATTTTATTGTGCTCCTTTAAAACACAGATTTCATGTCTGCATAATATTAGATAATCAGGCACTTGTCCACCTGATGTTCTCGGGGTTCAGGATACTGCTTTGTGCAACTTACACCCATTAGGCGGCTTGGGTGCTGATTAAAATGGGGAATGTAATATTACAAAACAAATATAGGCAATGATATTATCTTCTCAATAATTTATCCTGGAGGGGTTGGAAATGGGTAAATCTAAGGCAAAGAAGAGAACTTTTAAGGAGTTCCTGGCAGCAAAGGATATTAAGGTTTCTGCCAAGACTTATTTTGTTGACGCTATGGGCGGTATGGCTCAGGGTCTTTTCGCTTCACTTCTTATCGGAACGATCCTTTCGACTGCCGGCAAATATATCGGCATGATCGATGTTGATTTCATTCAGAGACTTGCACACTTCATCAGCAAGGCAGGTTCACTTGCATCAGCAGTAACAGGTGCTGCGATCGGTGTAGGCATCGCTGCTGCTCTTAAGGCACCTATGCTCGTTATGGCATGTGCCGCAGTAGTCGGACAGTTCGCAAATGCTTATCCCGGCAAGCCTTATGCAGCTGGTCCTTTGGGAGTATTCATCGCAGTTATCATTGCTGTTGAATTCGGTAAGATGGTTTCCAAGGAGACAAAGGTTGATATCCTTGTCACACCTATCGTTACATTAGGCTGCGGTTTCCTTTCCGGTTACCTCACATGCCCCGCAATCGCTGTCGCAATGAACTGGCTTGGAACATTCATTAACGAAGCAACAAAGCTTCACCCCTTCTTAATGGGTATCGTAATCTCAGTCGTAGTAGGAATCATCCTCACACTTCCTATCTCTTCTGCAGCTATCTGCGCTTCAATCGGAATCGCAGGAATCGCAGGCGGCGCTGCTCTTGCAGGATGCTGCGCACAGATGGTCGGATTTGCAGTTGCTTCCTACAGAGAGAATAAGTGGGGCGGAATCGTTTCACAGGGTCTCGGAACATCCATGCTCCAGATGCCTAATATCGTAACTCATCCTCAGATCTGGGTACCTGCGACACTCGCTTCTGCTATCACAGGCCCTATGGCTACAATGATCTTCAAGCTCGAGTGCAACGGCGTTGCAGCAGGTATGGGTACATGCGGTCTCGTAGGTCCTATCGGATGCTTCTCAGCTATGTCCGAGTCCGGCACTCTTAACTGGTATGCATGGCTCGGTATGTTCTGTATCTGCCTTTTCACACCTGCAGTTCTCTCTTTGCTCTTCAGCGAGATCATGAGAAAACTCGGCTGGATCAAGGAAGGATACATGAAGCTCCAGGGCTGATATTCTGCGGCTTCGAGGATGCTTTACGGGCGGTAATGCTTTGAAAATCGAATTAGTGTTTTTGTATAGTTTCGCCCGAATTTTGCCGAAAAGATAAGGGCAATTTGACATCCTTGAATTTTACATAAATCACTTATAATGCTATTAGGGAACTTGATAGGAACCCTAGCATTTAAGAAAGAATTAAATGTTTTTTGTTTCTCATAGGCGCGGCTTCCACAGCGGGAGCCGCGTTTGCATTTGAAACGATATTGCGGTATGGAATCTGCTTGTGAGATGCGGCGTGTTATGTTTTCGGGCTATTGCTAAAAATTGCCAAATCAGGTCTCAATTCAGCAATGATTTGGCAAAACAGAACGTTTTTGCAAAAAACCTTGCCAAAAGCACTATGGTTTTAGCAAAAATTTAGCAAAAGCATTTCGGGCACCGGGCTCACATGAACTGCTCCTGGCAAGAACGGACAAAGTCGGCGCGCATTTTCAAAAAAGCTAATCTGTGGTAAAAGTAGCGTGTAAGAACTACCGAATGAATAGGTTTTTCAAAGCGCGAAAAGGAGACACCTGATATGCCACCCGGAGGAAGAATGGGAGGCCCGATGGGCGGGCAGTTCCTGACTGAAGAAGAGAAGAAGAATCAGCCCAAGGTCACACCCGAATTATTGAAGAGAGTTTTCTCTTATCTTAAGCCTTATACTAAGCAGCTGATACTCGTTCTCTTATGCATAATCGTATCCTCTTTCTTCACGCTGTTGCCGTCGATCATCACGGGTAAGATTTTGGATGACGGCCTTCTTAAAAAGGATTTCAAAGCGCTCGTTTTCTATATCGCTTTATCGCTTGCTGTAACACTATTAGCGAGCCTCATCGGAGTTGCCGAGACATACATAAATACGTGGATCGCACAGCACATCACGTTCGACATGAGGAACCAGATGTATTCGCATCTGCAGAAGATGAGCCAGAAGTTTTTCACATCAAATAACCAGGGCGATATCATCACCAGAATGACCAGTGACATCGATGGAGTTAAGGCTGTCGTAACGAATACTTTCAGCAGTATTTTATCCAATTCGATCACACTTGTTATCGCGATGATAGCGATGTTCCAGAAGAACTGGATCTTAGCGCTCGTCGGCATAATCATCGTTCCGGTCTTTACTGTCCCAACGAGGAAAGCCGGCAAGCAGAGATGGAAGCTTACCAATGAATCACAGCAGGTAAATGATGAAGTAAACGGCATCTTAAATGAGACTCTGTCTGTCAGCGGCCAGCTCCTCGTTAAGCTTTTCAGCAAAGAGAAATATGAGTATGACAGGTACGAGAATGCCAACCGCAAGATGATCAGCCTGAACATCAAGGAGAGCATGGCAGGAAGATGGTTCAGAGTCGTTCTTACGACCTTCACGAGCGTCGGACCGATGCTCATATACTTGGCAGGCGGCATCCTCATGATGAAGTACGATTCCGACCTTACGATCGGTGACATCACTGTGCTCGTATCGCTCCTCGGAAGGATGTATATGCCGGTCAACAGCCTCCTAAATATCCAGGTCGAGTGGATCAGATCGATGGCTTTGTTCAAGCGTATTTTCGATTACTTTGATATACCCGTTGACATCAAAAATGCTGATGATGCAGTGACACCGGAGACGGTCAGGGGCGACGTTGTTTTCGAGCATGTCGAGTTCTCTTATGACGGCTCGAAAAAGATCCTCAAGGATATCAATTTCACTTTGAATGCCGGAAAGAGCATCGCGATCGTCGGACCGTCCGGTTCGGGAAAAAGCACCATCGTAAATCTCATTCCGAGACTTTACGATGCTGATTCCGGAAGCGTCACTTTCGACGGTATCGACGTGCGTAAACTCGACCTGACATTTCTAAGGAACCAGGTCGGCGTCGTATCGCAGGAGACTTATCTTTTCAACGGTACGATCAGAGATAATCTTCTTTACGCTAAGCCTGATGCGACAGAAGAAGACATGATCGCGGCTCTTAAGAAAGCGAACATCTGGGACTTCATCGAAAAGCAGGAGAAGGGAATCGATACCGAAGTAGGCAACCGCGGCCTGAAGCTCTCAGGCGGTGAGAAGCAGCGTATCTCGATAGCGAGGATAATACTGAAAGATCCGACCATCTTCATCTTCGACGAGGCGACATCGGCTCTTGATTCGATCTCCGAGAAGAAGATCCAGGATGCGATCGACCCGATCATAAAGAGCAAGACAAGTATCCTTATCGCGCACAGACTGTCGACCATTCTTGCAGCTGATGAGATCCTCGTCGTCAAGGACGGCACTATCGCTGAACGCGGTACGCACAAGGAGCTCCTCGGCAAGGAAGGCGTATACCGTGAGCTTTACGAGACGCAGTTCTCGAAGGCTCTCATGGAGGAAGACGGCGTGTCCGAACTTGAGCAGTACATCTGGGGCGTCCAGCCTGGAGATGAGCCGCACGAGGAAGAGTGAGGGGCCTGTTCCGGAGATCAGTTTTTCGATGTTGTGTACGGATAACTATGCAAAATCCCTACGGAGTATTCCGTAGGGGCTATCTATTCGTACATTTGCCTATTCTTCTACCCGTATTAAAAGTCAAAAATATAGTATAATTCTCTCTTGGGTAATCCCAGGAGGATAGATACATGACAAAACCATATTCAGCAACGGCTGAGCAGGTAGCACAGGAAATCGACACAGACCTGGTCAAAGGTCTTTCATCGGACGAGGCATCTTTAAGACTTGCCAAGAACGGTCCGAACTCATTAGGTGAAGAGAAGAAAGTTCCTCTCTGGAAGAGGTTCCTGCAGCAGTTCGCAGACGCGATGGTAATCATCCTTATCGCTGCAGCAGGACTTTCTGCTTACATGGCCGTTAAGAGCGGCGGCGGATTCGAAGACTGGATCGACGTTATCGTCATCCTCGCGATCGTAATCCTTAATGCATGCCTCGGCGTTTACCAGGAAGGTAAAGCTGACCAGGCTCTCGCAGCTCTCAAGAAGATGAGCTCACCCCAGACAAAGGTCATCCGTGACGGCAAGCTCCACATGGTTGATTCCGAGGGCGTAGTTGTCGGTGATATCGTTGCACTCGATGCCGGTGACTCGATCTCTGCAGATATGAGACTTATCGAATCAAGTTCTTTGAAGGCTGAGGAAGCTTCCCTTACAGGTGAGGCTGTAGCAGTCGAAAAGGACGCTTCAGTAGTACTTCCCGAAGACTGCTCTTTGGGTGACCGCAAGAACATGCTCTACATGGGAACTGCAGTTACTTACGGAAGAGCAAAGGGTGTCGTTGTTGCCACAGCAAGAGATACTGAGCTCGGTAAGATCGCTACAAAGCTTACGACAATGGAAGACGAGGAGACACCTCTTCAGAGAAGCCTCAATAAGCTCGGCAAGATCCTTGCTGTAGTTTGCATCCTCGTATGCATCATTGTCCTTCTCGTTGATATCTTCATTCAGAAGCAGCCTTGGGAAGATGCTCTCATGACAGCCGTATCACTCGCTGTCGCAGCTATCCCTGAAGGTCTTGCAGCAGTCGTAACGATCGTCCTTTCGATCGGTATGACAAAGATGGCAGAGAACAATGCAATCGTAAAAAGGCTCCTCGCTGTAGAGACTTTGGGATGCGTTGACGTTATCTGCTCAGATAAGACAGGTACACTTACACAGAACCAGATGACCGTTAAGGTCCTTTACGATGGTGTGAAGAAGTACAACGTCGAAGGCGGCGGATATGCACCTGTCGGCAACATCGTTGATGAAGGCGGCAAGCCCGTCAAGATCGAAGGCGACCTTAAGACACTTATCCTTTCTTCCGTTCTCTGTAATGACGCTTCCATCGTCAAGGAGAGCGAAAAGGATTATTCCTGCATCGGCGACCCTACAGAGGGTGCTCTCACAACTCTCGGTATGAAGGCAAGAATGCTCCGCGAGGAGACCATGCACACATATCCCAGAGAGACAGAGCTTCCTTTCGACTCTGACCGTAAGATGATGACCACATACCACTCCGGTATCGAAGCTGGCAAGTGGATCAGCTTCACCAAGGGCGCTCCGGATATCGTTATCTCACGCTGCTCTTCCATCCTTACACCTAACGGTGTTGAGAAGATGACAGACGAGAAGCGTGCTGAGATCCGCGAAGTAAATCACAACTACGCTATCCAGGCTATCCGTGTACTTGCATTCGCCATGAAGGAACACGGCGACGGTTCCAAGGCAACATTTGCTGATGAGGAGAACATGACATTCTTAGGTCTCATCGGTATGATCGACCCTGCCCGTGAAGAGGCAAAGGACGCTATCGCAGTCTGCCGCGAAGCAGGTATCCGTGCAGTCATGATCACAGGTGACTTCAAGGATTCTGCAGTTGCGATCTCAGATAATCTCGAGATGCGTGACGAGAAGCACATGGATGCTTATTCCGGTGAGGAACTCGACAAGATGAGCGACGAAGATCTCCTTGAAGTAGTAGAGAAGACAAGCGTATATGCGCGTGTATCTCCTGAGCACAAGGTGCGTATCGTTTCCGCTCTTAAGAAAAATGACCACATCGCTTCAATGACAGGTGACGGCGTTAACGACGCCATGGCTTTGAAGTCAGCTGATATCGGTGTCGCAATGGGTATCACAGGCACGGACGTTTCCAAGAACTCCGCTGACATGATCCTCATGGACGACAACTTCGCTACTATCGTTAAGGCAGTCGAGCAGGGAAGAACGATCTATTCCAACATCAGAAAGTTCGTAGGATTCCTCCTCTCATGCAATGTCGGTGAGATCCTCGTAATCTTCCTTCTCTCACTCGTTCCTAAGTCACTCGTGCCCGGCATCGCCGCTCCTTTGACAGCGATCCAGCTCCTCTGGCTTAACCTCATCACTGACTCGTTCCCGGCTCTTGCACTTGGCCGCGAAAAGGCTGAGCCCGGCATCATGAAGGTTCCGCCGAGATCAAAGCACGAGCCTATCATCAACAAGTCCATGATGGGCCACATCGCAATGCAGTCCATTGGTTTGTTCATATCAGTAGCTGCAGCTTTCATCATTGCGCTCATGAGCATGAATAACGGCAATACGTTCTTCTTCTCCGGTGCACTCGCTGCAGAAGGCGTTAAGGGTGTACATCCTTTAGACGTAGCACGCACGGTAGCATTCGCCACATTGATCTGCGCTGAGCTCTTCAGAGCATTCGCAGCAAGATCAGAGAAAATCTCAGTCTTCAAGCTCGGAATCTTCTCCAACAAGATGATGAACGTAGCCGTTGGTCTCTCTCTCGTAATGCTCGTAGCTGTTATCTACATCCCGGGCGTTAACACGATCTTTAACAACGTCGCACTGAACCCCATGGCTTGGCTTGTTATCCTGCCTTTGGCAATCCTTCCGTTTGCCGTAAGCGAGATCTCCAAGCTCATCAAGGGCGGCAAGAAGTAATCAGCGCGCGGATTTGCGTCTCTTTCCCTCAAAAATGAGGGATGAGGCGGCAAAATTCGGTTTGCATAACTAAAAGTCATATGTTATTATTCATAGGCTTATTAATTAAGGAGGCACAGATCGATGACAGCTTTGAATATCGTCCTTTGTGTTATAGATATAGTTTTAGCCGTAGCTATTATCATTCTCTTCCTTGTTCAGGAAGGTAATGACCAGGGTATCGGTGTAGTTGCAGGCGGTTCTTCTGATTCCTACTACAACAAGGCAAAGGGAAGAACTCTTGAAGAGCAGCTCAAGACATGGACAGTTATCTGCTGCGTATTGTTCGCAATCGTATCAGTAGTTCTCTACCTCTCCATCGTTAAGGCTTGGTAAGAGAGTCACTAACTTGAACTAACAGGGCCGTCTCGTGTGAGGCGGCCTTTTAATTTGCCGTGTGAAGCGAGGGGCGATCAACCGGGAAAGGTGCTGCCCGCCACGCTGTTTTCGCGCCGGCAAGTCATGCGTGCAAAAATCGTGCAGAAAACGGGGGCGAATTTTCAAGTCAAGTGCAACCACAGTAAATAAAAATTGCCCATAGGGCCCTTGATATAATGGTGTTGCGAAACAAAAAACATCAGGAGGCACCTTATGA
>JAEEGJ010008453.1_pt1 | contig 28355 bp, 19 predicted proteins | sample 8958761 | NCBI WGS metagenome assembly JAEEGJ01 (sample SAMN16246546, study PRJNA631951) | gut metagenome | biome: gut microbiome; feature: rumen; material: RS-attached | host: Bos | place: Iran: Karaj | collected 2018-10
TTTTTGCCATCTGGGGCTTTTATGCAAAAGTTTCCAGCCGAGAAACCTTTGGTTTCCTGCCGAGAAACCGATGGTTTCTCGGCAGGAAACTTTTAAAACCCATGCTGCCTTGAAACTGCAGGATTCTCACATGGGTTGAAATCCATAGAAAAGCTATTGCCTTTAGCTCCTTTAACTCCAAAACTTGCGAAAGTTGAATCTGTAATATTTTATCAGCGAAGAAGAGGCTGCGAATATGAGGTAGCGAATACGAGGCAGCGAAGAAGGGACAGCGGATATGAGGCAGCGGATATGAGGCAGCGGATATGAGGCAGCGGATATGAGGCAGCGGATATGAGGCAGCGGATATGAGGCAGCGAAGAAGTTACAGACCCCACCCCTGCCCCTCCCCGTAAGGGCAGGGTTCAAGAGGGGAGTGCCTCACGGGGTCCCTGCGGCGGTCAAGGTGATAACCTTTTTCCCAATTTGTTTTTCTTGTTTTTATTTGTTTTTATTGGTTTTTTCTCAGGCCGCGTAGCGGTATCAACTCACATAGATAGCGACGTAACTATGTCGGATTCCAACCTCACAGTACGCAAAATTCGCCAGTGTGCCGCGTGAACGGCACAGTGATGGCGTAAATACAAGGACCTAAAAAGAAGGAATGAAATAATCCAAACGAAGATGGCTGAGCGCAGAAAATGTAAAGAAAATGGAAAAGGAGGAAAAGGGCAAAAATCGGCTCTTCTCCGCCTGAACGATAAATCTTGGAAAGCAGAGTTTTTCTCTCGTCAATGACAAAAATCTGCTCTTTTGGGCGTCAAAGGGCCTCAGAAACGTGGAGAAAACTTAAAAAATAGATGAAAAATGGCAGAAAATTTTTCTCAGTGTAAAAAAATCACTATATTTGCAGGCCAAATTGCGCATATACAGCAACAAATATTATAAAAAACAAAATGCAAAACAAAGGAATTGTAAAGTTTATTGCAGTAGCCCTCGTGCTCGTTTGCTGCTTCTATCTCTCCTTCTCGTTTGTGACTTCACACTACGAGAACAAGATTGAGCAGGTGCGTGCCGAGAAGGGCGAAGAAGCAGCTTTGCTCCTTCAGGATTCCTTGGAGACCAACAAGGTTTGGCTCTGGACTTGGAACCTGAAAGAGTGTCGTGAAATGGAAATGGGCCTTGGCCTTGATTTGAAGGGCGGTCTGAATGTCATCATGGAAGTGTCGGTTCCCGACATCGTAGACATGCTGGCTGCCCACAAGCAGGACGCCGACTATCGCAAGGTGTTCGATGATGCCAGGAAGAAGGTACTCGAAGCCGGCGAGGGTGACTTCGTCGACATCTTCTGCGACATGTGGGAGGACCAGTTCCCCAACCGCAAGCTCCGTGAGATCTTTGCTACCTCACAGCTGCGCGACAAGGTGACCAGCCAGTCGGAGAACAACGAGGTGCGTAACGTGCTGCACGAAGAGGTGACCTCTGCCATTGACAATGCTGAGAATGTAGTGCGCAATCGTGTGGACAAGTTCGGTGTCGTACAGCCCAACATTCAGCGCCTGGAAGGTCAGTCACGCATCATGGTGGAACTGCCTGGCGTGAAGGACGAGACGCGCTACCTGAAGATGCTGGCCAGCAGCGCCAACCTCGAGTTCTGGGAGACTTACAGCTGCGAGGAGGTGAATGGCAACATCCAGCGCCTGATGAGCGACTATGCCGCTCTGATGAACGACAAGGGCACGCCTGCTCAGACTGACAGCACTGACGTTGCTGCCGCCACTGACTCGCTGGCTAAGGACAGCACAGCTGTGAATACCGACCTGGCAGCACGCTTGGGCGGACAGACTGCAGCGCAGGACGGCGAATACAAGCTGCCCCGATTGATTCTCTATCCGCAGGGCAACGCCGTGGTGGGCCACGCCAGCCGTCACGATACCGCCGCCGTGAACCGCATCCTCCAGTCGGAGATGGGCCAGCGCATGCAGCGCGAGAACAAGCTGAAGCTGCTGTGGGCTGCCAAGGCTGACGGTCCCATCATGGAGGGTGAGACGGGCGAGCAGTTCCGCCTCTATGCCATCAAGGTGACTGACCCACAGGGCAAGCCCGCCATGTCGGGTGACGTCATCGTCAGCGCCAGCGACGGCTACGACCAGATGGGCAAGCCCGATGTGTCGATGCAGATGGATAGCAAGGGCACACGCGAATGGGCACGCCTCACGCGCGAGAACATTAATAAGAGTATAGCTATCGTGCTGGACGACGTGGTGTACAGTGCACCTAACGTGAACAGCGAGATTGACGGTGGCAACTCACAGATTACGGGTAACTTCACCATCGAGGACACCAAGGATCTGGCCAACACGCTGAACTCAGGTAAGATGCCGGCTCCGATGTCCATTCTGTCACACCAGATGGTAGGTCCCTCACTGGGTGCCAAGTCTATCCAGCAGGGTATCATCTCGTTCATCGTGGCCTTCATCCTGCTGATGATTGTCATGGTGCTGCTCTACAACTTCATCCCCGGTATGCTGGCCAACTGCGCCCTGCTGCTCAACCTGTTCTTCACGCTGGGCATCTTGGCATCGTTCCAGGCAGCCTTGACGATGCCTGGTATCGCAGGTATCGTGCTGACGCTGGGTACGGCAGTGGACGCTAACGTGCTGATCTATGAGCGTATCAAGGAAGAGCTGAAGAAAGGCCTCCACATGCGTGAGGCTGTGGATGCTGGTTACTCGAATGCTTTCTCGGCCATCTTCGACGCCAACATCACATCATTGATTACGGGTATCATCCTCTACGTCTTCGGTACAGGTCCCATCCGCGGCTTCGCTACCACGCTGATCATCGGTATCTGCATATCGTTCTTCACTGCTGTCTTCATGACACGTCTCGTCTATGACCGCCAGATTAAGAAGGACAAGTGGCAGGACCTTACCTTCAGCACCAACTTCTCGAAGAACCTGATGCAGAACACGAAGTTCAACATCATGGGCCAGTTCAAGAAGTCATACACCATCTGGGGCATCGCTGCCGTGCTGTTCTGCGTGAGCTTTGCCGTACGTGGCCTGAGCCGCAGCATTGACTTCACGGGTGGTCGTAACTATCAGGTGAAGCTGGAGAAGAACGTGCCCGTTGAGGATGTCCGTAAGGCTCTGGAAGGTGCCTTCGTCAACACCTCCGGCAGCAATGAGGGCCAGGTGGCCAACACCAGCGTCATTGCCCTGGAAGGCCAGAACAACGTGCGTATCTCGACGAACTGGAACTATGAGAACAACGATCCTACCATCGACGAACAGGCCAAGGACATCCTCTATGAAAAGCTGCAGGCCGCCGGTCTCGTTACCGAGGCTACTCCTGAGCAGTTCAAGGCTCCCGCTGCCAACGGCGTGGACAAGGACAGCAAGGTGGGCCGCATCGACAGCGAGATGAAGGTGGGTCCGTCTATCGCTAAGACCATCACCCGCGCCGCCTTCATCAGCGTGCTGCTGGCTCTGATCGCCATCTTCCTCTACATCCTGCTGCGATTCCGTAACGTGGCCTTCTCAGTGGGTTCCATCGTGGCTCTGGCCTTCGACGCCCTCATCGTCATCGGCTTCTTCTCAGTGCTCTGGGGATGGGTGCCCATGTCATTGGAGGTGGACCAGACGTTCATCGGCGCTATCCTGACGGTGATAGGTTACTCTATCAACGATAAGGTGGTGGTGTTCGACCGTATCCGTGAGAACCTCGGACTCTATCCGAAGCACGACAAGAAGCAACTCTTCAACGACTCTATCAACCAGACGCTGGCACGTACCATCAATACGTCAGTGACGACGCTCATCGTGCTGCTCACCATCTTCATCCTTGGTGGCGACAGCATCCGTCCGTTCTCCTTCGCCATGATTCTGGGTGTCGTCTTCGGCACACTCTCGTCTATCTTCATCGCTGCTCCTACGGCTTACCTCATCCTGAACCGTAAGCACAACAAGCAGTCGGAGAAAGAAGAGGCTGCGAAGTAAAGCAGTTGTTGTAGCGGCCATTAATCATCAAGCCCCGGCTCCGCGCCAATCACGCGGGTCGGGGCTTTCCTTTTCCTTTCTATGAGAAAGCTACTGTCTACTATCCTATTATTCTGTCTGCTGGCCGTTCCCATTTCCCTAAGCGCCGGCAAACGCTATATCTTGGTGAAGGCCGGCGACGCTGAGAGCCTGCTCGATGCTATCAACCTGGCAGCCGTCATGAATGCCGACACGCTGTCGGAGCGTCTCTTTATCCTTATCCCTAACGGTTTTTACGACCTTGGCGAGGAAGTGCTTACGCCCATTTTGGGACATAACGTGGCACTCGTGGGACAGAGCATGGAGGGTACCGTCATCCGCAACTGTCCGCCTGTGGAGAAAGAAGGAATCGGCACTACCGCCGTGCTGCTCAATCGTGGGTGGAACACTTACGTGCAGGACTTGACTCTCAAGAACGACCTCGACTATTATCACTCTGGCGCTGCCGGACGCGCTGTCTGCTGGCAGGACAAGGGGCATCGCACTATATTTAAACGCGTGCGGATGCTGTCTTATCAGGACACGTATTACAGCTACAGCGAAGAGTGCCAGCACTACTTTGAGGACAGCGAGATACACGGCACTATCGATTTCATTTGTGGTGCTGGCGATGTGTATTTCAACCATTGTCTTATTGTCACCGAGAAACGCCAGCTCGACGGCAGTGGCTGCAATGTCATTGCTGCTCCGCGTACCTCGACCACCGAATGGGGCTATGTGTTCCGCGACTGCACCATCCGCAACGATGCCTCTCTTTTCCATTTTGCCCGTGGATGGCACACCCATCCCCGATGCTGCTGGATTAACACCGTATTAGAAAACCCGGAGAAATTGGAGAAGGGACGCTTTGAAGCGCAGAGCATCCGCTCAGAGATGTGTGATTTCGGTGAATATGGCACGGTGGACGCTCAAGGCCGCAGCCTCACGCCTGCATCTAACATGGTCACATTCCGCGGCAAGGAGGGCACGCGCACCGTGCAGACCATCTTGTCGGCTGACAGTGCCGCACGCTTCACCCTGCGCAACGTCTTTCCCGATTGGCAGCCTGACAAGATTATGCGCCAATTGCAGAAGCAAAGCCTTCGTTTGGCGCACAAACTCTTCTGAAGAGGTTTCTATCAACGATCTTGGGAAAAGGTGACGTGGTCAGAGCAGCTCGGGCAGTTGATAAAGTCTGTTGCTGTTGGAACCTTTAATGAGAATAAGCCGTCCTTCGGGGCGGTTTTTCTGTAATTCTGCTTTCACCTCTTCCACGTCCTTCAGCAGCCTGAAAGCGCATCGTTCCTGATTCATTGTGCATTGCTCGAACTCGTGCCCTACGAGCCAAGCCTCTGTTACACCAGTGTTCTGCAGCATGTCTACAATGTGCTGGTGCTCGTCGTGGCTGACATCGCCCAGCTCGCGCATCTCGCCGAGGATAGCCATCTTCGTCTCGTCTTCAGAAACGGACATGAGACGGAAGTTGTCGAGCGCTGCTGCCATGCTGGATGGATTGGCGTTGTAGGCGTCGACGATGAGGCGGTTGTGCTGCGTCTTCACTAATTGCGAGCGGCTGTTGGTGGGAATGTAGTTCTCAAGGGCGTGACAGATGGCTTTGCGGTCTACACCGAAGTTGATGCCCACGGCGATGGCGGCCAGCAGGTTGTCGATGTTGTAGGCGCCGATGAGGTGCGTCTTCACCTTGTGCCACTTCTGCGAGGCGCCCGTCTCCTCCAGTTCCATCAGCGGCTTGCGCCAGCGGAAGGTCAGTTCAGGGTCGCAGCTCACCACTTCGCCCGAGATGCACATATACTGCTTCTCAGGGTCTGTGCTGTAAGGCGTGAGGAATATCTCGTCGTCGTCACCGATGAGGTCTACGAGATAGTCATTGTCGGCATTGATGAAGATGGGCCCCTCCGTGTTTGCCTTGAGATAGTCGTAGAGCTCGCCCTTTGTCCTGATAACACCTTCGAAAGAGCCGAAGCCCTGCAAGTGAGCGCGGCCCACGTTAGTGATGAGGCCGCAGGTGGGCTCAGCCGTCTCCACCAGCGTTTTGATGTCGCCGGGGTGGCTGGCGCCCATCTCGATGATGGCTATCTCATGCTTCTTGTTCAGTCGCAACAGCGTCTTGGGCACACCCACATCGTTGTTGAAGTTGCCCTCGGTGGCCAGCACGTTGTATTTCTCTGACAGCACGGCCTTGACGAGTTCTTTCGTCGTGGTCTTGCCGTTGGTGCCCGTGATGGCAATGACAGGTATGTCGAACTGGCGGCGGTGTTCGCGGGCGATGTCCTTCAGGGTCTGCAGGCAGTCGTCGACCTTGATGAGACGAGAAGTGAGGGCTGTGGCTTGAGCGTCTTTTATGTCTTCGTCGACGATGGCGTAGGCACAGCCCTTCTCTAAGGCTTGTATGGCGAATAGGTTTCCGTTGAAGTTGTCGCCTTTAAGAGCGATAAAGATGCTGCCTTCGGGGCAGTCGCGGCTGTCGGTGGTGATGCAGGGATGCTGCTGGTAGAGCTCAAAAAGATTCTTGATGGACATGGGGGATGGGAGTTATGGGACTTATGGGTCTTATGGGACTTATGGGTCTTATGGGTCTTATGGGACTTATGGGAGTTATGGGACTTATGGGGCTTATGCCTTAGTACCACTGCACTGAGTTGGAGTAGCTGGAGCGCTTATCGTATTTCAGGGCATCGGTCAGGGTGGAGGCGTTGCAGCGGAAGCTGAAGTTATAGCTGGTGTAGGGCGCCAGGACGATGGAGCACGACATGTTGAAGCAGTGCAGGTCGCGGCTGAGTGAGGCCGTGGTCATCGAGATCTTCTTGTAGTCGAAGTCGTAGCCCGAGGAGAAGCTGATGTTCCATCCGTCGCTGAGGCGAATGTTGCCACTGATGTTCAGGTTCTGCGTGAACTTGTAGGGATAGCGCATCGTGTGGTAGTTGAAGCGCTTCACGTTGTTGTCTTCGCGCATGCTGATGCCGTAGCCGAAGCTGATGCTCCAGGGCAGCGAGAACGCCATGTATCCGTCTTCGTCGGTCTCTGCCTTGCCGGCATTCTCGCGCTTGGCACCGTGCTTGCCTTTCTCCAAGTCGCGGTCCACGTTGGTCTCCACCTCGTTCTCGTCCTCTTCCTCCTCGTTCAGGTCGTCGCGCTGCCTGCTTTTCTTCTTGTCTTTCGGGTCGCGTTCGCCCTTCAGCCATCGGATGATTTTTGCCACCTTGTCGTTGCTGATGGTGTAGCTCAGGTTTTGCGACATGCCTTGGAACCGGCCAATCTTGCCCAGTCCCCAGTAGGTGGTGTGCTCGCTGAGGCGTGGCGTGGCTCCCACTGAGTCGGCTTCGTAGACATAGCTGGCGAAGGTGGCGTTGAGGTTGAACGTATAGCTCTTCGTTATCTTCAGTCGGATGCGGGTGTTGAGGTCGCTCCATGGGCGTATCTTCGCCGACATGTTGTACGACATCGAGCCGCCCAGCTCGTCGATGATGCTCACTTTCTTGAAGCCTGAGATGGTGTCCTCGTCGCTCTTGATGCGCATCTCGATGTTGTTTGACACGTCGAATGAGATGCTGCCCGTCTTGCCTTTGCCCGGCACACCGTAGAGGGAGCCGGCGTAGGGCGAGTATTCCACCAGTGTGACGTTGCCCTCGTCGTCGGTCTTCTGATAGGTCTTATAGTAACCGTAGCGTGAGGCGCTGAAGTCGGGTGCGTAGCTGAAGCTGATGGAGGGCGTGAAGACGTGGCGTACACGGTCTATCTTGTCACCGAAGAGCTTGCGCGAGGGGATGTAGAATCCGTAGAGCTTGGTGGATGCCGACAGCGACAGATTCCAGTTGTAGACGTTGTAGAAGCCGTAGACGGTGTCAGCCACCTCCTTGTTGGCCGCGTCGTCCCACGACTTCATCACCTTATTGGTGTAGGTGCGGTCGGTGAAGTTGATCGACGGGTTGATGTTGATGTAGTTCAGGATGCTGAAGTTGCCGCTGATGGGGATGCTGTGCTGCATGCCGTTTCGCCAGTCCTTGATGATGTTCGAGTGCATCAGCTTGTCCTCCTTCGTCGATATGGAGTTGGAGAAGTGGCCGGTATAGCTCATCGATATTTTCTCGTACCATCGCTCCTTGCCTGCCATTTTCTTGCGCTTGAAGGGGTAGAAACGTGAGATGCTGATGTTCAAGTCGGGCATGGTCAAGGCGATGGTGGAGTCCTTCATGTTCTGGTTGAGGTTCATCGTCGTGCTCAGCGACATGCCGATGCTCGAGAAGTTGGTGCTATAGCTCACCGACGACGTTCGTGTCGACTGTGTCAATGTCTGCGGATTGTACATCGACGTGAGGTTGTTTTTCTCATAGCTCGAAGTGGCGAAGTTCACCGATGCCGACAGGTTGCTGAAGGGGTTGGCCTTCGCGTCCTGGCGGTGGCTCCACTGTATCTTGAAGCTTGTCGTCTTCGCATAGTCGGGCATGTTTTTCTCTCCTGTGACACTGTTTTGGTAGCTGGCGTAAACAGAGCCGCTGTAGCGGTAGCGCTTGCGATAGTTGCTGGCCACGCTGGCGCCCCACGACCCTTTGGTGTAGATTTCGCCTAATAGCTTGAGGTCCATCTTGTCGCTGACAGCAAAGTAGTAGCCGCCGTCGCGCAGGTAGAAGCCGCGTGACGTCTCGTCGCCGTAGGTGGGCATAATGAATCCCGAGGAATAAGTCTTGGTGAAGGGGAAGAATCCGTATGGAATGGCCAGCGGGATGGGCACGTCGCAGACCACAAGGTAGGAAGGTCCGAACACCACGTCCTTGCCGGGCCTTACCTTTGCGCGGCTCATGGCGATGTAGAAGTCAGGGTGTGGCTCGTCGCAGGTGGTGTATTTGCCGTGTCCCAGGAAGAGCTCGCCGTTGGCGCCGCGCTTGGCTATCTCTGCCGTGAGGTAGCCGTCTTCCTGCTGTGTGTACACTTGCTGGATGAGACCCTTCTTCGTCTTGAAGTTGAAGGCCATCGTGTCGTTCTCGTAGGTGTCGCTGCCCATCTTGAACACAGGCGTGCCGTATTTGTTGCCCAATGAGTCGGCCGAGCCAGTGGCGTGCACCAGCGACGAGTCGAGCACCATGTATATCTGGTCGCTCTGCAGGTCCATGTTGATATACTCCACATGCGACGAGCCGAAGAGCTGTGCCGTGCCGGTGGCGGCCTCGTAGATGATGGAGTCGTTGGCCGAGAATTTCACGGGTGCGTCGATGCCGTTCTTCTTCTGCTTGTTCAGCGAGTCGAGGCGCAGCGAGTCGTCTATCACCTTATTATATTTATAGATGGCCAGCTCCAATGAGTCCATCAGCGTGGTGTCGCGCTTCAGGGCGGCGTGGGCCGGGCGTGTAGGGTCAAGGGGCAGACTGTCGGCAGAGTGGGTGAGGAGGGAATCCTGTGGAGCAACCGTCTGCCGCACTGTGTCGGCGGGGACAGCGGGGTGGGGGAGGAGGGAGTCAGGTGCGGAAACCGTCGGAAGCACTGTGTCGGTTGAAACGGCGGGAAGGGTAAGGGCTGCATCCAGTGGGGGAACCGCCGGTAACACTGTGTCAGCGGAAACACCGGTAGTGGCGACGGGAACGATGGGCATGTCGGTAGTGCCGACAGGGATGGCGGTGGATTCACTGGCAGCAGCATGAGTGGGGACACCGCTTCCAGCATTGGGAATCTGTTTTTGAAGCGACGAAGGTGTACAGGCCCACAGCAGAATGAAGGCCAGCACAAAGATGAGAGTGCCCGTTTTTCGTTTCACGCCTGCAAAATTACATCAAAAATCCCGAACAACGCCGTGTTTACCATAGTTTAACGTTAGCATTGGCGCTTTTTCTTGATTCGCATTCGTTAAACTATAAGGAGTTAAAGGGGATAAAGGGGATAAGGGGGCTCTTCCGCTTTTTTTGTTGGTAGGTGTGCACGAATACGTGCACAACCAGACCAGTGGGCAGGTTGGTGAGAAGTGTACAGAGCCTATGTATAGTGTGTACATAGGCTCAGTATACTTTTAACAGTCCTTTGCTTTTCTCGACAGGTGCCAAGCTGGGCTAAGATGCTAAGCTGTCGGATAGTTTTTCCAGTTGCTCCATGTCGGCTTGCTTCATGCGGGAGCGGATGGTGACGACGGGCTCCACTATCTGACAGTCCTTCATGGTCTCTATCATAGAGCGCATGACGCGCCCTGCTGATGGTGCCCAGCTGCCGTTCTCGATGATGCCGAAGCGGCGCTTCTGGTAGTTCTTGATTTGCAGGTGATGCAGGAAATCATGCATGACGGGGAAGACGCCGCCGTCGTAGCTTGCTGCTGCCACCACGATGTTGGGATAGCGGAAGGCGTCCTCGATGACCTCGGCCATGTCGTCGCGGCTCAGGTCGCTCACCACTACCTTCGGCATTCCTTTCTCGCGGAGCATTTGTCCCAGCTTCTCGGCCACCTCAGCCGTGCCGCCATGAATGCTGGCGTAGGCTATGAGCACGCCTTCGCTCTCCGGCTCGTAGCGGCTCCAGATGTCGTAGAGCTTCAATGCGTTAGCCAGAGGCTCGCCCTTGAGCACCGGGCCGTGAAGGGGGCAGATGGCTTCGATGTCGAAGGGTGCTATTTTCTTCAGCACGCTCTGCACCTGTACACCATATTTGCCGCAGATGTTGAAATAATAGCGGCGGGCCTCGCAAGCCCAGTCGTCGGTCTCGTGCACCAGTGCGCCGAACTTTCCGAAGCCGTCGGCTGAGAAAAGCACCTTGTCTTTGCTGTCGTAGCTCATCATCACCTCGGGCCAGTGCACCATGGGCGCTGCGATGAAGTGGAGCGTGTGGCTACCCAAGGAAAGGGTGTCGCCCTCTTTGACGATGATGACACGGCCCTCGAAGTTGAAACCCTCGAAAAAGTTGGGAAGCATCTTCGCAGCCTGTGCGCTGCACACCAGCTGCAGCTGGGGATATGCCTGCAGTGTCTCAGCTATGAGTGCAGCGTGGTCGGGCTCCATGTGGTGTGCCACGAGATAGTTTGGCTGGCGTCCTGCCAGTGCTGTCGACAGGTTCTCTTTCCACTGTTCGCCCTTGCGGCGGTCGGCAGTGTCCAACACAGCTATCTTCTCATCTTCAATGAGATAGGAGTTATAACTCATGCCTTCCGGCACAACATACTGGCTCTCGAATAGGTCGATGTCAAGGTCGTCGACACCGATATACCTGATGGTATTGCTAATGTTTGTCATGATTCACAATAGTTAGAAGCGGCTGCAAAGGTAACAATAATTTTTGTAAAACAAAGAAAATAGCTAACAAAAAAGATTATTCTGCTTTTTGTCTTTTTTTAATATAACTTGAACAGCTTTTTCTGTCTTTTTTCTTACCTTTGCAGGCCATAAGAAGATGTTAGGGATTAAGAGGCTCGACATATTCATCGCCAAGCAGTTCGGATTGCTGTTTGTGGCCACGTTTTTCATCTGCCAGTTTGTGCTGATGATGCAGTTTCTGTGGCGTTACATCGACGACCTCATTGGCAAGGGCCTGACGATGGACGTGCTGGCCCAGTTCTTCTGGTACATGGCGCTGATGCTGATGCCGCAAGCCTTCCCGCTGGCCATTCTGCTCAGCTCGCTCATCACCTATGGCAACCTGGGCGAGTCGTCGGAGCTGACGGCCATCAAGGCGGCCGGCATCTCGCTGCTGCAAAGTATGCGCAGCATCATCGTCATTGTCATCCTTGTGACGGGCGTGTCTATCTATTTCCAAGAGAAAATAGGCCCTGATGCCAACAAGAATCTGACGCAGCTGCTGGTCTCGATGAAGCAGAAGAGCCCAGAGCTGGAGATTCCAGAGGGCGTGTTCTACGATGGCATCCCCAACACTAATCTCTACGTGCAGAAGAAAGACCTCACTACGGGCAAGCTCTATGGCATGATGATCTATCGTCAGAGCGGTTCGTATGAGGATCAGGCCATCATCCTGGCCGACTCAGGCATGATACAGTCTACGGCCGAGAAGAAACACCTGCTGCTGACCCTGTGGAGCGGCGAGTGGTTTGAGAACATGAAGCAACAGGACATGGTGAGGTCGGCCGAGGTGCCCTATCGCCGCGAGACCTTTGCCTACAAGCAAATCCTGCTGGACTTCGACGGCGAGTTCAACCTGGCCGACGCCTCCTCCCTCTCGGGTAACGCGAAGGCGAAGAGCTCGAAGCAGATACTGCATGACCTGGACTCCATCCGGATAGCCAACGACTCGGTGGGCCACCGCTTCTATCAGGAGGCGCGGGTTTACTGCATGGCGCCGCCCCGCCTCACTCACGACGACTCGCTGCGCATGGCGGTGGAGATGGATCAGGGCAAGCTGCCCAACGTGGACTCTGTCTTCAGTGCGCTGACCGGTGAGCAGCACCGTGAAGTGACGAAGGCCGCTGCCCGACAGGCGCAGATGACCCTGGGCGACGTGGTGATGAAGTCGGAGATGGCTAAGTACAACTTCCGGCAGGAGCGTATGCACGAGTTGGAGCTGATAGGCAAGTACACGTTGGCCCTGTCGTGCATCATTTTCTTCTTCATCGGTGCACCCCTCGGCGCCATCATCCGCAAGGGCGGCCTGGGCCTGCCAGTCATCATCTCGGTGCTGGTGTTCATTGTCTATTACATCTTCGACAACAGCGGCTACCGCATGGCGCGCGACGACAACTGGACGGTGTGGTTTGGCAAGGGCATCGCCATGATGGTGCTCACACCGCTGGCCGTGTTCTTCACCTATAAGGCCAACAACGACTCGACGGTATTCAACATGGATGCCTACCGCATCCTGGTGCGCCGCATGTTCGGACTGAGGCAGAAACGCAACATCATGGGCAAGGACGTCATCATCGACGACCCCGACTACAGTGCTGACAGCCTCTTGCTGTCAGACATCAACAGCGAGATCGACACCTACAGCCGCGAGCACCACCTGCTGCACTGGCCCAATCCCGTCAAGGTGTTCTTCCGTCCGGGCGATGACCGCCAGATTATAGACATCAGCGAGCGGTTAGAGAATGTCATTGACGACCTCTCGAACACCCGCGACAAGCAGATGCTGCACCTGCTCAACCAGTACCCGGTGCTGGCCACCCACGCCCATACGCGGCCCTTCCGACAGCGGTGGCTCAACGCCCTGATGGGCATCATCCTGCCCTTGGGCATCTTCTTCTACATCCGCATGCTGCGCTTCCGACTCCGACTCTACAAGGACTTGAAGACCATCGAGAAGACCAGCAATGCCATTAATGACAGAATCATGAAAATGACGTGATAGTGTAATGACGTGATAACGTTATAACGTGATAACGTAATAACGACAAATCGTGATAACGTGATAACGTAATGACGTGATAACGACGAATCGTGATAACGTGATAACGTAATGACGTAATAACGACGAATCGTGATAACGTGATAACGTAATGACGTAATAATGACAAAACAAAATAACGAAAAATAACGAACTATGACTGGAGAACTCTCAACAATAGCATCGGCCCTTGACGACTTCCGCGAAGGCAAGTTCGTCATCGTGGTAGACGACGAAGACCGTGAGAACGAGGGCGACCTCATCTGCGCGGCCGAGAAAATCACCCCCGAGATGGTGAACTTCATGCTGAAATACGCCCGCGGCCTGCTGTGCGCCCCCGTCACCATCAGCCGCAGTCAGGAGCTGGACCTGCCCCATCAGGTGCAGGACAACACCTCACTGCTGGGCACACCTTTCACCGTTACCGTCGACAAGATTGAGGGCTGCACCACGGGCGTCAGTGCCCACGACCGTGCCGCCACCATCCGCGCCCTGGCCGACCCCACCTCGACGCCGCAGACCTTCGGACGCCCGGGGCATGTCAACCCCCTCTATGCACAGGACAACGGTGTGTTGCGCCGCTCAGGCCATACCGAGGCCGCCATCGACCTCTGCAAGCTGGCCGGACTCTATCCGGCAGGAGCACTGATGGAGATCATGAACGACGATGGCACCATGGCACGCATGCCACAGCTCATGGAGTTTGCACGCGAGCACGACATGAAGATCATCACCATCAAGGACCTCATCAGCTACCGCCTGCAGCAGGAGTCGCTCATCGAGGTGGGCGAGGAAGCCGACATGCCCACGCAGTACGGACACTTCCGCATCATACCCTTCCGCCAGAAAGTGGGCGGGCAGGAGCATTTTGCACTCATCAAGGGTACGTGGCGGGAAGATGAGCCCATCCTCGTGCGCGTACATTCTTCTTGTATGACGGGCGACATCCTCGGCTCCATGCGCTGCGACTGCGGCGAGCAGCTGCACCGCGCCATGCAGAAGATAGAGGAGGAGGGTAAGGGCGTCATTGTCTACATGCAGCAAGAGGGTAGGGGAATAGGCTTGATGAACAAGCTGGCCGCCTACAAGTTGCAGGAGGAGGGCTACGACACGGTGGACGCCAACCTCTGCCTCGGCTTCAAGGCCGACGAGCGCGACTACGGCTGCGGTGCACAGATGCTGCGTCACCTCGGCGTGCACAAGATGCGCCTGATGACCAACAACCCCGTGAAGCGCGTGGGGCTGGAGGCCTACGGACTGGAAATAGTGGAAAACGTGCCCATAGAGGTCACACCCAACGAGTACAACATCAAATACCTCAAAACGAAACAGCAGCGCATGGGCCACACCCTGCACCTGTGATTGCAGAACGCAAATCCTACCAATTAAACTAATCAACTTAATCACTTACTAATCATGAAAAAATGTCCTATCTGCGGTGCCACATACGATGATGACGCACTGCATTGCGAGAAAGACGGTTCGCCATTGGTGAGCCAGGAGACAATATCTCAGGGAGAGGATGACTCGCCTACCATCGTCGGCGGCAAGGCCTCTTCTGCCCCGGTGGAGAACAACGATTCTCCCGCTACCGAGATGGCACACTCAGCAAAACCGAAGTCTGCCAAGAAAGGTGGAAACAAGGCGCTGATTTGGACGCTGGTCGTCCTGCTTGTGTTGGGAGCCTTGGGCGGAGGCGGCTACTACCTCTACTCACAAGGCATGTTGGACGACCTCTTGGGTACCCACAACAAGAAAGAGGCTGTGGATGATGAGGACGACGAAGAAGATGAAGGCGACATCGACGACGACGAGGACTTCGACGTTGATGATGACTTCGACACCTATGATGATGACTTCACGGACGAAGACGTGAGCGACACCGAAGAGGCTGCTATCGAGGAGGTCGTCATCGAAGAACCTGTGGTGGAAGAGCAGCCCGAAACACCTGCTCCGCGTCAGGAGACGCCGACACCTCGCCAGGAGACGCCGACACCTCGCCAGGAGACGCCGACACCTCGCCAAGAGACTCCCACTCCTCGCCAGGAGACACCCACGCCTCGTCAGGAGACACCTGCACAGCCCGTTCGTCAGGAAACACCGCCGGCCACACCGCGCACGAATGTGACACCTGTCACGCCACCACAGCCCACAGTGACCATGGTGACCGTCACGTCTAACATTGCAAGAGCCATGATCATCGTCGATGGCGTAGATGTGGGCTGGGCCCCCTGGAGTGGCGAGCTGACACCCGGCATGCACACCTTTGCCTTGAAAGCCAAGAACAAAGAGAAGCTGAGAACGTCGGATTTCAGCGTCAACGTAGCCGGCCGCAGCATGACCGTGCCTATCAATGTGCCCGATCCGTCGGTGTTTGACTGACGACAACTTGACAGTGTGATAGGCGTTTACGGTTTTTTTATAAAAAAATCTGCATTTTTCTTCTCAAAGAAGAAATAAATGCGTACCTTTGCACGTTGAAACTATACAAAACGTAAATTCTAAAATGGCACAACTATCCAATCGCCTGCAGCGTCTGGCTCCTTCGGCCACGCTGGCAATGTCGCAGAAGAGCGCCGAGATGAAGGCGCAGGGCATCGACGTCATCAATATGAGCGTCGGTGAGCCCGACTTCAACACGCCCGACCACATCAAGGAGGCAGCAAAGCAGGCTATAGACGAGAACTATTCACGCTATTCACCCGTGCCGGGCTACCCTGAGCTGAGAAAGGCCATCGTGGAGAAACTCAAGCGAGAGAACGGACTGGAGTATCAGCCGGGCGAGATACTCGTCTCTAACGGAGCCAAGCAGAGTGTGTGCAACACCGTGATGGCGCTGGTCAACCCGGGCGAGGAAGTCATCATTCCTGCGCCCTATTGGGTCAGCTATCCGCAGATGGCGCTGCTGGCAGGCGGTACACCCGTCTTCGTGAACGCTTCCTTCGAGCAGAACTTCAAGATAACAGCCGATCAGCTCGAGGCCGCCATCACGCCGAAGACACGACTGCTCATCCTCTGCTCGCCCAGCAACCCCACTGGCTCTGTCTATAATAAAGAGGAATTGCGCGCGCTCGCGAACATTATATTAAAGTATGATGACATCTACGTCCTGGCCGACGAGATCTACGAGCATATCAACTACGTGGGTCGCCACGAGTCAATAGCACAGTTCCCGGGCATGAAGGAGCGCACCATCGTGGTGAACGGCGTCAGCAAGGCATACGCCATGACAGGGTGGCGCATCGGCTATATTGCAGCGCCCGAATGGATAGTGAAAGGCTGCAACAAACTGCAAGGGCAGTACACCAGCGGTCCCTGCTCGGTGAGCCAGAAAGCAGCCGAGGCCGCCTACGTGGAGAGCCAGCAGTGCGTGGAGGAGATGCGGCAGGCCTTTGAGCGGAGACGCGACCTTATTGTCAGCCTCGCCCGGCAGATTCCCGGACTGGAGGTGAACGTGCCGGAAGGCGCCTTCTACCTCTTCCCCAAGTGCAGCGCCTTCTACGGCACCACTGCGCCCGACGGCTCGCCTGTCGGGAACAGCACCGAACTGGCTATGTATCTGCTGAAAGAGGCTCATGTGGCCACCGTCGGCGGCGATGCTTTCGGCGATCCCGACTGCTTCCGAATGAGCTACGCTACCAGCGATGAGAACATCCGTGAGGCCATCAGACGCATCGCTGAAGCACTCGCCAAACTGAAGTAAGGAAAAAAATACGCGTTAAACGTTGTTAAATCCTTACGAAGTCCACTTTTTTGTGTTATCTTTGTCGCGAAAAAGCCAAGAGACTGTTGTCTGCTGGCATAAACAACAAATCAAATAACTACTATTAGCACCTTTACATCTTAATTCATTTTAATAACTTAAAAACAAAAACAAAAAACTTATGGCAACAACACAAGTCGCTGCTCCTAAGCAGCAAAATGCCTCCAAGGCTAAAGGTACAAGCAGCATTGGTATCAAAGATGCAATCTGGGTGATTGTCATCTGCGCCATCATCGCTTTCTGTAACTTCTTCTTCAATCTGGGCAGTCCCAGCAACTTCGTCGACGGTGACACAGAGGGTAGCCCCGCTAACATCTGGGGTACCATCTTCAAGGGCGGTATCATCGTGCCAGTCATCCACACCCTGTTGCTCACCGTGCTGTTCATGGCTGTTGAGCGTGTCATCGCTCTGAGCAAGTGCATCGGTAAGGAGAAGCTCGCTACCTTCGTGGGCAAAGTGAAGAAGAACCTGAAGGCTAAGGACTTCGACGCAGTGCTGAAGAACTGTGACTATCAGGGTGGTTCTGTGGCTAACGTCGTCCGCGCTGCCGTCATGGCCTATAAGGAGGCTGACGCTGCTACCGGCATTAAGAAGGAAGTGAAGCTGGCCCGCATCCAGCAGGCTCACGAGGAGGCTATAGCCGTTGAGATGCCTACCCTCACGATGAACCTTCCCATTATCGCCACCATCGTTACACTGGGTACGCTTACTGGTCTGCTCGGTACTGTGGTAGGTATGATCAAGTCGTTCCAGGCTCTGGCACAGGGCGGTGGCGGTGACTCCGTTGAGCTGTCGGCAGGTATCTCTGAGGCTCTGATCAACACGGCCTTCGGTATCGGTACTTCTTGGCTCGCTGTGGTGTCCTACAACTTCTTCACCAACCGCATTGACAAGATTGCCTTTGCACTGGACGAAATCGGTTATTCAATCGCACAGACCTACGCTGCTACTCACACCGACGAAGCTTAATCATTAACTTAGTCCCTTAAATTTAAATTTACGACTATGGCTAAGTTAAAAATTAAGAAAAACGACGTCTGGATCGACATGACTCCTATGTCGGACGTGATGGTGCTGCTGCTGACGTTCTTCATGCTGAGTGCAAACTTCGTGAAGAATGAGGTGGTGAAAGTCACGACACCGAGTTCGGAGACCATGGCCAAGGTGCCGTCAACGGCTACCCTCGACATCACCGTCGACCCTGAGGGAAGGGTTTTCCTTGCCACAGATAAGACCGTAACGATGGAGAAGGCCTTGGCACAGATGCTGACCGAAAGAGGCGTCACGCTCAACGACGAGCAGAAGAAGGCTTTTCTGCAGGAGACACAGATAGGTATCCCCGTCAAGAATCTTCCCGAGTTCCTGGCACAGAACCACGAGAATCAGGTGAAGCTGATGAAGGGCGCTGGTATACCTACCGACAGTCTCAAGGATAGCAGAGAAGACCAGATGAGTGAATTCCAGCTCTGGGTGAAAGCTCTCAAGAAAGGATACAAGGATTGGTACAACGAGCAGGACGATGCCACAAAGGCTTCTATTGCCGACAGGCTCGAAATCTGCATCAAGGCCGACCAGGCAGCTCCTTATGTCACCTTCAAGCAGGTGCTCAACGAACTGCAGGATATCAATGAGAGCCGCTACAAATTGGTTACACAGTACAAAAAATCGGACGAATAACTATGGCTAAGAAAAAAGAAAGCAAGCAGAAAAAAATGAATGTCCGCGTCGACTTCACGCCGATGGTGGATATGATGATGCTTCTGATTACGTTCTTCATGCTGTGTACTTCATTGGCAAAGCCCCAAGCTATGCACCTGACCATGCCGGCCAAGGACCAGAACCTGACGGCAGAGGATAAGGATAAGGCCAAGACAGACCAGATGGTGACCATCTATCTCGGTGCCAACGACAAGATCTACTACTATATGGTAGACCGCAAAGAGCAGTTTGGTGACCCACAGTTCCTGAAGGAGACCACCTGGGGAAAGGCCGGTATACGCGAAGTTCTGAGAAAGCATAAGGTAGCTCCTACGGGAGTGCTGATGGATGCCAAAAAGCAGCTCCAGGCATGGTATGACAAACAGCCAAAGGGCCAGAAGGAACTGAATGACTCCATCTACGACCGCGCGCTCATCATGATCAAGAAAGGTCATACCAGCGTTGTAAGCAACAACGAGCTGAACAAGGCTGAGTACAACCGCGTGGATGCTGAGATGAAGAACAAGAACGAAGATGTCAATAGAATGGAGAAGGTGCTGTCCATCAACATCAAGCCTGCTGACCAGTCGACCTATGACAACCTCGTCACCATCCTCGACGAGATGCAGATCTGCTGCGTGGGTAAGTATGTGATTGATAACATCAACGAAAAGGACACCCAGATTCTGGAAGGCGCTGGCGTTGATCTGTCCAAGTAAGTAACTGTCAATGTTAAACGATTAAACACTGAAAAGAACTATGTCAAAGATAGATCTACTAGACCAGAAATGGATTGACCTCGTCTTCGAAGGCAGGAACGAGGCATACGGTGCCTACCAGATTCGCCGCGACACCGGTCGGCGAAACTTGATGGGATTGATATTCATGTTGCTTGGCATCGCTGTCATCTGGGGTGGCGCCATGGGCGTCTCCAAGGTGTCAGAAGCCATTGCGGCCTCGAAAGAGCACGAAACCGTGGTCGAGCTTGAGGCCGTAGAGGAAGAAGTCCCGGAAGAGGAGGAAGAGATTGAAATCGTCTACCAGCAGGAAGAGCTTGAGCAGCTCGTCGAGCAGCAGGAGGTGATGAACTCTGAGAAGTTCACAGCCTACGAGGCCGACGATGAAGTGAAGCCCGAAGAGCAGACGAAGACGCAGGACGAAATGGCCGAGAGTACAACGGCTGTGGGTGCCCTCGACTTCGACCAAGGTAGCGATGAGGCTGAACACGTGTTGCAGCTCGACGAGAAGGTGGTGGACAAGAAGCCCGAAGTCGTTGAAGAGCAGAAGATCTTCGACGTCGTGGAGCAGCAGCCCACATTCCCCGGCGGTGACCCACGTGTATGGATTGGCAACAACATCCACTATCCTCCTGTGGCTGAGGAAAACGGCGTGCAGGGAACTGTGGTTTGCCAGTTCGTGGTTGAGACTGATGGCTCCATCAGTAATGTTACCGTGGCACGCGGTGCTGACCCCTCGCTTGACAAGGAAGCTGTACGCGTCATCAAGTCGATGCCGAAGTGGGTTCCTGGTAAGCAGAACGGCCGCAACGTCCGTGTGAAGTACACTATCCCCGTGAAATTCCAACTCCAGTAAAGAACAGACATGAAAACAACATTCAACGTAACTGTTGGATTAATTCTCTTATTAGTATTAGGCTTGCTCCCATCATGTGGGGGCAAGTCTAATTCTGACTATCAGGAGATAGCTAAGTTCTTCGCTGCCGACGAGAGCCTCAGTCCCGTCATCAACGAAGAGTTAGACGCCTACAGGATGCGACGCAAGGACTGCGTCATCGACACCCTCTACACTAACGAGCACGATGCCGTGAACATGCTGGTTGACCGCAAGACATGGCTGGTGTTCACCACGCGTCAGCTGACGCCCAACGAACAGCAAATACTTAGCGAGAGGCGCCTCAAGCCGAAGACCATGCCTCTGGCATACGACGGCATGGCGCTCATCGTGAACAAAGATAATCCTGACAGCATCATCTCAGCAAAAGACTTCGCGCGCATCATCAGCGGCGAAATCAGTTGCTGGAACGAGTTGGACCCGTCACTTCCTAATGATACGATACGTGTAGCCTTCGACAATCCTAAGTCGGCCACCGTACGATTCTGCAATGACTCCATCCTGCGTGGCAAGGAGATGAAGACCACCGGCAACATCCGTGCTGTGCAAACCAGCCGCGAGGTCATCAGCTATGTGGAGCGACACAAGAATGCCATGGGCGTCATCGGCTCTATGTGGCTCAACGACCAGCGCGACACCACCAACGCTGTCTATGGACGCAACATCAAGGTGATGTCAGTGAGCAAGGCCGACGTGGCAACTCCCTCCAACAGCTACGACCCCTCGCAGTATAACATTGCCTACGACAACTATCCCTTCATCCGCACTATCTATGCCATCGTCACCGACCCACGTTCTCAGGGTGAGGCGCGCGGGCTGGGCAATTTCTGCATCCTCCCCGACGGCCAGCTGGTGTTCTTCCATGCCGGGCTGTTCCCTGCACGAGCAGAATATTCGGTAAGAGATGTTGTCATCCATTAAACGATTGCCCTTGATATGAAGTCAAAACACTAGAGCACCTCGTCAGGACATTTTACACAAAAAAAAAAGAATTATTAACCCATTGTTAAACGCATAAAAAACAAGAAAGCTATGAAACAGATGAAATATTTATTCGTTAGCGCCCTGCTGATGGGTTTCAGCACGGCTGCACTGGCACAGGACGGCACAGCTGCCGACATCGATGCCGTAAAGAGTCTTATCAAGAGTAAGCCTGCTGACCTCAGCAAGCGGATGAACGCCTTCTACAAGAAGAACAAGAAGAACGCAGAGAATCTTGTCGCTTTTGGCCAGGCTTTTCTTGAAGTGAAGGACACCGTCAATGCCGCTGTCGCAGCACAGAAGGCACTTGATGCCACAAAGAACAAGTGCGCTCCTGCCTACATGCTTCTTGGTGACATTGCCGTGCTGAGCGATAATGGCGGCAAGGCAGCCCAGAACTATGAGATGGCCATCCTGAACGACCGCAATCTCGTGGATGCTTATCGTAAGTATGCCACTATCTATCGTAAGATTGACCCGGAGGGAGCCGTTGCCAAGCTCGAGGAGCTGCGCCAGGTGCGCCCTGACTATCCTGTCGACGGTCTCATCGGCCATATCAGCTATATCTCGCAGCGCTACTCCACCGCTATGGATGCTTTCTCACGCATTCCTGCCAATCAGCTGAGAAAGAACGACTACATCGAGTACGGCTTCTGCTGCTATCTGGCCAAGAAGTATGAGAAGGGCTTGGAAATCGTGACGGCTGGCCTGCAGAAGTTCCCCTCTGATGCTACGCTGACTCGTCTGGCTCTGTTCTGCGGCACTGAGACGGGCAAGTATGAGGATGCCATTGGCTATGCTGACGCACTCTTCAACAAGCTCCCCAAGGACAGCGTCAACCTCTCTGAGCTCGACTATCTCAACTATGGCAATGCGCTCAGCGGCAACAAGCAGTTTGAGGAGGCCATCAAGCAGTATCAGGAAGGCTTGAAGTTTGAGCTCGACGATGCCTCTGGCCACGCCAACACCTATATGGCTATGTCGGATGCCTACAAGGGCTTGGAGGACTATCCCAATGCTATGGAGGCCTACAAGAAATTCCTGGAGGTGAGCAAGGAAACTTCTGCCAACGACCACGCCGGTCTCGGCTCACTGGCCATGCGCTATGCCCGCTCACTGGCTGTCGACGAGAACAATCCCGATCTGACCGACGAGCAGAAGGCTGCACAGAAGCAGGCACAGTTGGAGGCTTTCAAGCAGGCCGACCAAATCTATGCCGACCTCATCGAGAAGTTCCCCACCGTCAAGGCATACGGCCTCTACCAGCGTGGCATGGTCAACTCCAACATTGATGCTGACATGACCCAGGGACTTGCCAAGCCTTACTTCGAGGAAGTCATCAACTTGCTCACTCAGGAGGAAGAACTCGACGCACAGGGCAAGCGTTATCTGGAGACCAGCTATCGCTACCTGATGTCCTACAACTATCAGGTGATGAAGGACAATAAGGCTGCTCTCGAGTGCGCTCAGAAGATTCTGGAAATCAAGCCCGACGACGAAGGCATCAAGCAGGTTGTCGAGACACTGAGCAAGGCTGTGAAATAATATTTTATTCTTTTATTACTTATCTATCGTTGGCTTTCATCTGAAAGCCAACTTTTTTTGTTTATTGCTGATGCATTAGAAGCCTTGTCCGTCGCAGGAACTCCGCAAGGCAAGAACCCCTCCCCTTGAAGGGAGGGGAGTGCCTCACAGGGTCCCCTGCAGCGTACAGCCCGATAGTTTTTGGCAGTAGAAAGCATTTGCCAATCCTGCCGGAAGAGGTGTTTTCACAGCTTATTAAGGCCATACAGCTATTCTTTCGTGCAGCAACACATTTTTTTTGATATTATTTCGCTTTTTTCTTGGCAGATAAGAAAAAAATACTTATCTTTGCCCTGTTTCTAATTACTCATCTAATTAACCTAATACCTTTAAAACTAAAACACTATGGAAGTTGAGAAAATCATGCAGCAGCTGGAGTGCAAGCACCCCGGCGAAGTGGAATTCCTGCAGGCAGTGCGTGAAGTTCTGGAGAGCATCAAGGACGTCTACAATCAGCATCCCGAGTTTGAAAAAGCCAAGATTGTGGAGCGCATCGTAGAGCCCGAGCGCATCACCACGTTCCGTGTGCCCTGGGTCGACGACAAGGGCGAGGTGCAGGTGAACATCGGCTACCGTGTTCAGTTCAACAGTGCCATCGGCCCCTACAAGGGCGGTCTGCGCTTCCATCCCTCTGTCAATCTTTCTATCCTGAAGTTCCTTGGCTTCGAGCAGACGTTTAAGAACGCTCTCACCACGCTGCCTATGGGTGGCGGCAAGGGCGGCAGCGACTTCGCACCGCGCGGCAAGAGTGAGGCCGAGATCATGCGTTTCTGCCAGGCCTTTATGATGGAGCTCTATAAGGTCATCGGTCCCGATATGGATGTGCCGGCCGGCGACATCGGCGTGGGCGGACGAGAGATAGGCTACCTCTTCGGCATGTACAAGAAGCTTACTTCGCAGTTCCACGGCGCTACGCTTACCGGCAAGGGCTTGGAGTGGGGCGGCAGCATCCTGCGTCCAGAGGCCACGGGCTTCGGTGCCCTCTACTTCGTCCATCACATGCTGGAGACCCACGGACTCGACATCAAGGGTAAGACGGTAGCCCTCTCAGGCTTCGGCAACGTGGCTTGGGGCGCTGCTAAAAAGGCCACCGAGCTGGGTGCCAAGGTCATCACCATCAGCGGACCCGACGGCTATATCTACGATCCTGCAGGCCTCGATGCCGAGAAGATTGATTACCTGCTGGAGCTGCGTGCTTCGGGCAACGACGTCTGTGCCCCCTATGCTGAGGACTTCGACGGAGCCACCTTCTTCAAAGACAAGAAGCCTTGGGAGCAGAAGGCCGACATCTACCTGCCCTGCGCCACGCAGAACGAGCTCAACGGCGACGATGCCGACGCCATCCTGGCTCAGAAGCCGCTGTGCGTAGCCGAGGTGTCGAACATGGGTTGCACGGCTGAGGCTGTCAACAAGTTCATTGCTGCCGGTCAGCTCTTCGCTCCTGGCAAGGCCGTCAATGCCGGTGGCGTGGCTACCTCCGGCCTCGAGATGACACAGAACTCCATGCGTATGTCCTGGGTGGCTGCCGAAGTAGACCAGCGCCTGCACCAGATCATGCACGGCATCCATGAGCAGTGCGTGAAGTATGGCAAGGAGCCTTCGGGCTACATCAACTACGTGAAGGGTGCCAATGTGGCAGGCTTCATGAAGGTTGCCAAGGCCATGCTGGCACAGGGAATCGTTTGAGAGAATGAGAAATTGAGAAAATGAGAGAATGAGAAATTGAGAGAATGAGAGAATGAGAAATTGAGAGAATGAGAAATAGCGCGAAAAAATGATGAAAGAATGAAAAGTGAGGAGATGAATGTATTTCATAAGAGCTGTTTTCAGATAAAACATAATACTTTGTTTCAACGCTTGATGATATTGGCGCTGTTCTTTACTCATTTTCTCGCTTTCTCATTTTCTCAATCTCAGAAAGGCATCGCCTCTTATTATGGTAAGCGCGCCACTGGCCGATTGACCAGCAGTGGCGAGCGTCTGCACCACGACAGCCTCACCTGTGCCCACCGCACCCATCCCTTCGGCACGTTGCTGAAGGTGTTCAATCCTCATAACGGGCAGCAGGTGGTGGTGAAAGTAAACGATCGCGGCCCTTTTGGCCGCGGTCGTATCATTGACCTCTCCTGGAGCGCAGCCCGACAGTTGGGCATCCTGCGACGTGGCATCGCCAATGTCGAAGTCACCGTCTACGACCCGCTCACCGAGGGGCCTCCTCCACCCGCCGACAGCATCCCGCCTGTACAGTACTGAGCAACGGAACAATGTCCCGGATATTTCAAACAACTTAAAAACAATGAAAAAACTATTCCTTTTCTGTTTCATGCTTAGCTCTGTGCTGACCATGAACACTTTGTCGGCTACCAATGTTGTGGCCACCGAAGGTGCCTGGTGTTGGTTTGCCGACCCCCGCGCCCTGCACTATGAGAACGCCGCCGGCACCATCAACGCCACCTACATAGGCTACATAGACGTGCATGGCAACGTCAAGGCCACGCAGTATGACTGGCTGAAGCAGCGCAAGACCGATGTCCTCATCCGCAGCTTCTTCCAGCCCGACGACCACAACAACCCTACATTCCTCGTCCTGCCCGATGAGCGAGTGATGATTTTCTACACCCGCCACACTGACGAGCCGAAGATATGGTACCGCATATCGCGCAAGCCAGGCGACATTACCGACCTGGGCGACGAGAAATATCTCACCACGGCCAACAACACCACCTATCCTTCGCCCTTTATCCTCAGCGACGATCCGCAGCACATCTATCTGTGCTGGCGCGGCATCAACTGGCATCCCACCATTGCACGCCTGACGATGCCCGACCAGAGCGACAACTGCCACTTCGACTTCGGGCCGAAGCAGATAGTGCAGTCAACAGGTGCACGCCCATACGCCAAATATCAGAGCAACGGCAAGGACAAAATCTATGTGAGCTACACCACCGGCCATCCCGACAACGAACAGCCGGACTGGCTCTACTTCAACGTCGTTGACATCAACCACGGCAATGGCCCCATTCTGCGCGACCTCAACGGCAAGCAGCTCTCCGTCATCAGCAATGGCGTGTTCAACGTCAGCAAGACCGACAGCTATGCCAACCAGCATCCCGCCACCATCGTCGACCGCACCGCCAACATCCGCAACTGGGTGTGGCAGATAGCCTTAGACCAGCAGGAACATCCCGTCATTGCCTATCCTCACATTGACAACGACAAGACCACGCACGTCTATTGGTATGCCCGATGGAACGGCACGTCGTGGAAGAACACTTGGGTGCAGTATGCCGGCCATGCCTTCCATCAGAACTGGAATCAGACAGAGCGGTGCTACAGCGGCGGCATGAGCATTGACCCGTCTCATATTAATAATGTGTACCTCAGCATCCCCACCAAGAACGGACAGTACAACAAGGACGGCGTCTACGAGCTGTGGCGCTACACCATCGACGACGAGGGCAAGGTCAGTGGATCGGAGCAGCTGACCAAGGACTCGCCAAAGAACAATGCGCGACCCTTTGTCATACCCGGCACTCAGCCCTCCGTCCTCCGTCTCGCCTGGATGCAGGGCGACTATTACTACTGGATGGTGAACAAGAGCTACCCGCAGGGCTTCCCCACCAGCATTCTCTCCAACTTCGACTGGCAGGAGCCGCTGACGCCCGAGGCTGACGACAATGAAAACCCGCGCACCGACTGCATCTGCTTAGGAGCGGGCAAGACTGTAACGATGGCCTTCGAACTCAATGCCGACAAATACGAGGGCACCCTCTTCACCGTCGGCCATTATGCCAAGGGTGACGGCGGACTGGCCTACAGCATCAACGCCGCCGACCAGCGCCCCCAGCTGAGCATCAACGGCACCGTCTATAAGAGTCAGAACCGCCTGCTAACCAGCGACAACTGGGCACTCAACAGCACCGGCACCAGCGGTGACAACCACCCCACGAAGCTCAAGACGGTCATCATCACCCTGACCTACGACGGCCATGAGCTGACCATCTACCGCAATGGCCTGGTGGACCAAGTCATCGAGACCGAGAGCCTGCCTCTTGGCACGGTGGACACCTATGGCGAGGACGACGGACAGGGACATCTGGTTCCCTTCCTTCACAAGTGCTTGGTGCTCAGCGACTACTATGCCTGCGCCTCGCCTCTCACCGTTCAGGCTTTGGCAGCAGGGGCTGAAGAGGAGATTCAGGCACAGCATAACCAAAACCTGCCCCGAGCCCTGCAGAACGGCGACTTCGAGGGGGCCTACGCACCCATGCCGGGCAGTGGTGTGACCAGCGACCGTGCCATCTATGTGCCCGATGGATGGACCGTCGACTACACCTCGCGCAATGAGAACGACCTCACGGCGCTGAAGAGCGGTGACCTTTATTTCGACCGTTTCTTCGGCTCGCGCCCCTCGCCGTCGGCCAACAGCAAGCAGACCTACTGGGTGCGCCAGAACTGGGGCACCAGCACCATCGCCCTCAAGCAGGAATTGCTGTTGCCCGAGGGTGAATACACGCTGACGGCGCAGGTATGGAAGAGCGGTCTCGGCGGCGATGCCTATGTCAGTGCCACGACACAGGGCGGAGCCACCGTCTCGGCTCCTACGGTGGAAAACAAGGAGGCATGGCAGCAGATGACGCTCGAATTTGAGAGCAACGGCAAGGCTTCAACCACCATTGCCCTCACTGCCATGCACAACAACAACGGAACGGAGAAAATCATCGGTTTCGACAATGTGGCGCTGACTCGTAAGGAAACAACCGGCGTAGGCACCGTCCCAACGAACAGCGCACAGGGCACCATGAACCAAGTCTATGACTTGCAAGGCCGTCAGACCAGCCGCTCCACCGCAGCACCTGGCATCTACATCCATCAGGGGCATAAGGTTGTGCTGCATTAGCAACCCACCACACAAAAAGTCCCGAAGGGACGACGGAAGACGATGGTGAGCACCAATCGTCCAGGCAGGGGCAACGCCCCTGTAAACAGTTGACCACCAACAAATGAAGCCCTGAAGGGGCGACGGACCTGATGCGCAGGGTCTGTCGTCCCTTCGGGACTTTTTGTGTGGTGGGTTGCCGTGATACAGGGGCGTTGCCCCTGCCTGGACGATTGGTGCTCACCATCGTCTTCCGTCGTCCCTTCGGGACTTTTGCTGCGCCGACCTATTAGCAGGGATTGGGTTGAACAGTCCCGAAGGGACGACATAACTCGGGTAACGAACTGACCTGTTTCGCGCCATAACTATGTCACTCCATCCGTACAGCATGTGTCTTTTTGCCATCTGGGGCTTTTATGCAAAAGTTTCCAGCCGAGAAACCTTTGGTTTCCTGCCGAGAAACCGATGGTTTCTCGGCAGGAAACTTTTAAAACCCAT
>JAEEGJ010008454.1_pt1 | contig 28353 bp, 21 predicted proteins | sample 8958761 | NCBI WGS metagenome assembly JAEEGJ01 (sample SAMN16246546, study PRJNA631951) | gut metagenome | biome: gut microbiome; feature: rumen; material: RS-attached | host: Bos | place: Iran: Karaj | collected 2018-10
CCGATCAAGATGATGGCTGACTCCGGTGCCCGTGGTTCCGCTCAGCAGATCAAGCAGCTCGCAGGTATGCGTGGTAACATGGCAGATACATCCGGTAAGACGATCGAAATTCCGATCAAGTCTAACCTCCGTGAAGGCATGAACGTATTAGAGTTCTTCATCAGTTCCCACGGTGCCCGTAAGGCGCTCTCCGATACAGCTCTTAAGACAGCTGACTCCGGTTACCTGACACGTCGTCTCGTCGATGTTGCCCAGGATGTTATCGTTACCGAGGAAGACTGCGGTACGGATGACTTCACATGGGTCAAAGAGATCGCGAACATGGCCGGTACCAAGAAGGATGTTGTTAAGTCTCTCAGCGACCGTCTCACAGGACGTTATGCAGCTGAGGACATCTACGATCTGAAGAATAAGAAGAAGCTCCTCGTTGCCAGAAACGATCTGATCACCGCAGATGTTGCGAAGAAGATCGAGGAGTGCGGCTACGAGAAGGTCAAGATCAGATCCGTATTCGACTGCCGCGCCCGTCACGGTGTCTGCAGCAAGTGCTACGGTATCAACCTCGCATCCGGCCAGCCGACCATTGGCGGCGAAGCAGTCGGTATCATGGCTGCTCAGTCCATCGGTGAGCCTGGTACACAGCTGACCATGAGAACGTTCCATACCGGTGGTATCGCTTCCGGTGAAGATATTACACAGGGTCTCCCGCGTGTTGAGGAGCTCTTCGAGGCTAGAAAGCCGAAGGGCCAGGCGATCATCTCCGAGATCGACGGTATCGTTAAGATCACTGAGGATCAGAAGCACAAGAAGATCATCGTTGTTACACCGGCTACTCCGGAAGGTGAGGCAATCACTGTTAACCCGAATCCGGACAGCGAGATCGAGATCGAAGAGAAGCACTACGCAATTCCTTACTCTGCGACCCTTAAGGTCAAGGACGGCGAGTTCGTAGAGGCCGGCGACCTTCTTACAGATGGTACGGTAAGCCCGCAGGAGATCATGAAGATCAAGGGTGTCCGTGGCGTTCAGAAGTATATCGTCAGCGAAGTTATCAAGGTTTATAAGAGCGGTGGTGTTACCATCAACGACAAGCACATCGAAGTTATCACACGTCAGATGATGCGTAAGGTTCGTATCGACGATCCGGGCGATACCGATCTCATGACCGGTTCTACCGTGGATATGTTCGATTACGAGGATGCGAACACAAAGGCAGAAGCAGAGGGCAAAGAGCCGGCAAAGGGCAAGAGAGTCCTCCTCGGTATCACCAAGGCTTCTCTCGCAACCGATTCCTTCCTCTCCGCTGCATCCTTCCAGGAGACCACACGTGTTCTCACCGATGCTGCAGTTAAGGGTAAGATCGACCCGCTCTACGGTCTCAAGGAGAACGTTATCATCGGTAAGCTCATCCCGGCTGGTACCGGTATGCCGCGTTACAGAAACCTCACCGCAGTACCTGTACTGCCTGAGAATAACGAACTTCTCGGCAAAGATCCGGTCGTTATCCCGAGCATGATCCCGGCGGCAAGCGAGTCCTGATCGAAGTAACAGACAGATAATCAGAAGAGGGCGATTCATTATCATGAGTCGCCCTCTTTGTTTTTTATGAGCTGGTCTATGTAATGGTCAATGTAGAACGTTTCGACAGTGACCATTTTATAGACTTTTGCCAATATTCTATGTAATGGTCAATGTAAAACGTTTCGACAGTGACCATTTCATTGACTTTTGCCATTACATAGACCACTTCATTAGTTTCATGCGAAACAGGAATGTAAAATAAGAGAAATGTCACATTCTTTGACTTCACGTATTAGAGGGGCGTAAAATACAAAGTAACTAAGAATGCCTAATTATAGGCACTTCTCATCGATCACAAGCACGAAAGGCCTGAAAAGAGTGTTTTTCGCGTGGAAAGGAAACGGATGCGGCAGCAGAGAAAAGAAAAAGACAGACGGATCACCGTACTGATCATTGCGATCTGTACTATGATGACATTCCCGATGCTGATGATTCCTGTCGGCCTTCGTGAAAGCACTCCGCCGGGTGTTCTGGTCGGACGTGCCTATGCTGATGCGTATCCGTATTCCGACCAGGAAGAAGAAGTACTCGTTGAGGACTGGGCGCTGCAGGCGGGTGTAACCGACACGGAAAATACCGATATAGATCCAACCGCGGATCCTTCTTCTGATCCCACTTCTGATCCGTCCGCAGACCCGACAGAAGATCCGAATGCTACAGTAGATCCTTCCCTTGATCCGGATGCTACCGGTGAAGACGATCCGATCGACCCGAATGAACCGGACGAGCCGGAGGAACCGGATATGCCGGTCCAGACCGTTGATCCTGAGACCGGACGCGTGCTGATCGAGGTCGGCGAGGGTGAAGCAGCCGTAGATGCATCCTACATCGACGAAACAGCCCAGAGAGAAAAGAAATACGCGAACCTAATGACTGCGCAGGTCGTCCAGACATACGATGACTCCGATCTGCCGATCGAACTTCTCGATACCAGTGCATTTATTCCGACAGATGAACAGTACTTCATCAAGACGACAAATACGATCCTCAAAGAGCAGCCGAATATGGATGCCGTTACCGTTGCATCGATCGCAAGATCGACCGAGGTCACACGTATTGCAAAAGGTGACACGTGGTCCCTTATCCGCACAAGTGAAGGCATCGAGGGCTATGTCCTGACTGCGTCTCTTTCTATCGAACCGGTATTTAACGAGATCAACCGTACCGTATGGGTAGATGCCAGCGGACTGAAGCTCCGTTCCGAGCCGAACACGAACTGCGAAGTTATCAAGGAACTGAAGCGCTGGACTCGTCTCCACTGCTCCGGTATCTCCAACAATCAGTGGTATAAAGTAACCCTCGACGATGGAACGGCAGGTTATGTCTATGTTGCTTATACTACTAGAAAAGCACCTCCGACGCCTACTCCGAAGCCGACACCTACTCCGAAGGGATCCAAGGGCGGCTCCGGCGGTAAGACGAAGAAGGGCAACAGCAATCCGCCACCGAAGATTACCGGTGTAAATGGCGAGAGTATCGTAAATATCGCGAAGTCCATGCTGGGCGTTGACTACGTCTGGTGCGGCGAGAGCAAGAGCGGTGTTGACTGCTCCGGTCTGGTCGTATACTGCTACAGACAGGTTGGACTTGGAGTTCCGCATCAGTCGAACAGCATTAAGACCCGTGGTACCGGCGTCAGCCGTTCGGAACTGACACTGGGCGACGTTATCGTATATGACTTGAAGGGCGGCGACGGTGTTGCAGATCACGTAGCGATCTACGCAGGTAACGGACAGGTCATCCATGCATCCTCCAGTAAAGACGCTGTCGTCTATGGCCGACTGGATATGGGTACGATTCTGACATACAGAAGATTTATCAGATCCTGACCTGCTTCGTTTAAATCTATCCTGATTCAAACAAAAGTATATTTTATTGTGACAGCATTTTGATACTATCGGTGCTATACTTGTCCTATCAGAAATGATAATAGGAGGAGAAATAGTATGTTAGTAAATTTGATTATTGGTCTGGTAGTTGGTGGTCTGGCAGGTTTCTGCGCAGGAAAACTCATGAAATCCGCAACAAACAGTATCCTGATCAACATCATCCTCGGTGTTGTCGGAGGTTTTGTTGCCGGTCTTATCTTCGGTATCCTCGGACTGGGTGCCGGAAGTATCGTCGGAAGCTTCATTCTCTCGGTAGTAGGAGCTTGCGGACTTATCTGGGTGTGGAAGAACGTGCTGAAGAAGTAAGCGGTCTTTTTAAACAGAATTTAAAAGGGATATCCTTTGCGACTTCAAACAGTTTGCTTACGCAAAACTCGTCGCGCAGGATATCCCTTTTTATCTGTTAATATGACAGCTTACTTCCGTACGTTACTCGTCTCAGAGGAGTTTCTCTATTCTTTGCTATCGGAGAAAGATGCGCTTTCTTAGGAGGGGTGTCGCGCAGGATATCCCTTTTATATGCTTAAAAAGACCGCATCCTTCTTCGTGGCGTTTTGTTGAAATTGGGTGTTGACTTCTTATTGTGGCGGAGTATAATGAAATTAGTCAAAGAAAGTCAAAGTCAAATATCAAAGTCAAAATTCAAGTGATTATGAATGACGAGTACCGGTGGGATGCCGGCTGGAGATATAAAGGAGATGAGAGGGTATGGCGAGATTAGTCGATGTGATCGAGATGATGATCAAAGAGATGCTGGATGAGAATAACGGCGCCGCGGTAATCAACCGAAGCGATCTGGCAGAACGTGTAAACTGTGTGCCGTCCCAGATTACTTATGTTATCTCGACAAGATTTACCAACGGTCAGGGCTATATCGTAGAGAGCCGCCGTGGCGGTGGCGGGCAGATCCGTATCTCGCGTGTGCAGCGGATGCCTGGTACGAATTACCTGATGCATACCATCAATTCACTGGGAGAAACGATCTCGCAGCAGGAAGCGGAGATCTTCCTTCTGAACTTCGTGGACTATGGAGTGATGGATCAAAAGACAGCGAGACTGATCAAGGCAGCGATCTCTGACAAAGCCTTGTCAGGCATCGATTCAGATAAGAAGGCATCCGTAAGAATGGATATCTTTAAGAATATGCTGATCAGCCTGATCACGAACTAGAATATCCGGTCCGGATACGGAGGTTTAGGAAAAAACAGAGATCCGGAAGTAAAAACTAGAGAAAGGAACGAACGCCGGTCGGGTGACCGGTATGAAGATGGGAGTGACAGAAAATGAAATGTCAACGTTGTAAGGAAAGAGAAGCAAATGTAAAGATCATGAAGCAGACTACGGGCAAAGCTCCGCAGATGCTTATGCTCTGTGATGAATGTGCAAGAGAACTCGGCATCGCCATGCCGGGAAACCTCATGGGCGGCGGATTATTCGGCTCCGCACTGGGCGGCGCGCTCGGCTCGATGCCCAGCCCGCTGGATATGTTTGCCAGTGCTTTTGAAGCACCGTTCGGACTCGGACTGGAAGGCATGGTGGATGAGGGAGAAGGCAGGGCCTGCCCGACCTGCGGTATCACACAGAGTCAGTTCACCAAGAGCGGATTTCTGGGATGCCCCGACTGCTATAAAGTGTTTTCCGAGTCGATCGACCCGATGTTCCTGAGAACACAGATGGGATCGAAACATGTCGGAAGAAAGCCGGGTATCGAAGATGGCGGCGCTCAGACTTCCGAAGTGGATATACCGGATGGAAAAGACCTGGAAACACCGGTATTTACACAGGTATCCACGAAAGCGGATGAACAGCCGGACGAGGAGAAGGCAAAGAGCCTTCTGATTCTGGAAAAAGAGCGCCTCCTCAAGCAGGCGGTAAAAGAAGAAAATTATATCGAGGCAGCGAAGATCCGTGATGAGATCCAGGCCTTGAAGGGAGAGGAGGATGCGAAATGAGCTGGTATTTAGAAGCAGGAAACGACAGCGATATCGTTCTTTCCAGCCGTATCCGCCTGGCGAGGAACCTAAAGGGGATCCCGTTTCCGAACCGCATGAATGATGAGAACCGTAAGAAGGTCTTAGAGCAGATCTCGGATGTGATGCTCAAGCGGCCGGGGAATGACCTGATGCGTATGGATATCGCTTCGCTTCCCGAGACGGACAGAAGGGCGCTCATCGAGAAGCATCTGATCTCCGAAGAACTGGCGAAGGGGCAGGAAGGACAGAGCGTCTTTATTTCCAAGGATGAAAATGTCAGTGTGATGGTCAACGAAGAAGACCACCTCCGTATCCAGGTAATGGCTCCGGGGTTTGCACTGGAGAATACCTATAAGCAGGCAGAAGAACTGGCGATCTATCTGGAAAAAGCACTGCCGATCGCATTTTCGGAAAAGTACGGCTTCCTGACGGCATATCCGAGTAATACAGGTACCGGACTTCGGGCTTCCGTAATGGTTCATCTTCCGGTCGTGACAAGCATCGGAAAGATGTCGAACCTGATCGATTCCCTCTCAAAGGCAGGTTATACCGTACGCGGTGTATATGGCGAGAAGAGTAAGCCGGCCGGGAATATCTACCAGATCTCGAATACGATCACGCTGGGTATCTCGGAAAGCAAGACACTTTCGAACTTTGCAAAGATGATCAATGAGGTCATCGCGCTGGAGAGAAAGCTTCGGAAAGACTACTATGAAAAGAATAAGGACCGGCTGGAGGATAAGGTGTACCGGTCACTGGGAGAACTTACCTATGCAAGGATGCTCCCGGCAGGCGAAGCGATGAACCGCTTAAGCGACTTAAGGCTCGGCGTGGCGAGCGGCTTCATGAAAGATGTCGATGAAAGACAGCTGATGCTCCTTCTAAATACCATCGGAGATGCGTCTGTACAGAAGCACTGCGGTGACGTACTTCTGCCAAAGGACATAGACATTAAGAGAGCAGAACTGGTTCGAGAAGTCCTGCTGAAAAAAGAAGAGAAAAAGAACGAAAACGAGTAAGGAGGAAAACTTATGAATATATCGAAAAGAACGATGGAGATGCTTTCCCGTGCACATATGTACGCTGCATCTTTTAACCTGAATTTTATTGGAACAGAACACATCCTCCTGGCGCTCTCGGATGCGAGCATGACGCCGGTGGATGAAATACTCAGCCGTTATGGCGTCGGTCAGAACGTTGTCATGGGTGAGATCGTAAAGATCACGGGCCGCGAGCCGGGTGCTTTTGTAGAAAGAGAAGGAGATCCGAACGAGATCTTTACCCACTGCACGAACCGTACGAAGAGACTCCTGTATCTGGCAGAATTCCTGACAAAAAAGACCGGGAAGAATGTTGTGGAACCGGAGCATGTGCTCCTGGCGATCCTGAAGGATGGCCAGTGCACGGCATACCGTATTCTGGCATATCACGACTTCGATGCGAAGGAAGCCGCCGAGGATCTGATCGATATCCTGCGTGAAAGAGCGCGTGAAGAAAATGCCGATTTCGACGACGATGACGATGTCGATGAGGAGGAGCGCGACGACGAGGAGAACGAAGAGGAAGGCGAGGAGGAAGATCCGGTTGCCAAATTCTTCGGCGGAGAATCCTCTACCCGACGCAGCAGACAGACAGGAAAGCGTGGCGCTAACGGTAAGGGCAAGGATGGAAGCAAGACGAAAGTCCTTGATAAATACTGCAAGGATCTCACCGCAGAGGCAAAAGAAGGCCGTATCGATCCTGTTATCGGACGTGAGGAAGAGATCTCCCGTGTCATGCAGATCCTCGTAAGAAGAACGAAGAACAACCCGGTCCTCATCGGTGAGCCTGGTGTTGGTAAGACAGCGATCGCAGAAGGACTTGCGGCCAAGATCGTCAATAACGACGTGCCGGATCTTCTTGCCGGAAAGAGAGTCTTGTCTCTTGACCTGGCATCGATGGTTGCCGGAACCAAGTTCAGAGGTGAATTCGAAGAGCGCTTCAAGAAAGGACTCGAAGAAGCGACAAAGGCCGGTGACGTGATCCTTTTCATCGATGAGCTCCACACCATTATGGGTGCCGGAAATGCCGACGGTGCAATGGATGCAGCCAACATGCTCAAACCGCTTCTGGCAAGAGGCGAACTGCATGTTATCGGTGCAACGACTCTCGATGAGTATAGAAAACATATCGAGAAAGACTCTGCACTCGAGCGCCGTTTCCAGCAGGTCCTTGTAAAAGAACCGAGCACGACAGATGCGATCCTGATCCTAAAGGGTATCCGCAGCAAGTTCGAAGAGCATCACGGCATCAAGATCCCGGACGATGCGATCGATGCGGCAGTTATTCTCAGCAGCCGTTATATCACGGACCGTTTCCTGCCGGATAAGGCGATCGACCTGATCGATGAGGCGGCATCGAGACTTCGTATCAATTCTTCCACTGAACCGGATGAAACAAAGAAGATCGGTGAACGTATCAATGAGATCATGCGACTGAAGCAGGAAGCCGTAAATAATCAGGACTTTGAAACGGCACAGAAACTCAGGGATGAAGAGACTGTCCTCGAGGAGAAACTCAGCACTCTCCGTCAGCAGGTCGTCAGCTCGAAGAAAGAACTGGCACTCACACCGGATGATATTGCAGACATCGTGGCCCGCTGGACAGGTATCCCGGTCAAGAAGATCACCGAGAGTGACGCGGAGCGTCTGAAGACTCTTGAAGAAGAACTCAAGAAACGTGTTATCGGTCAGGATGAGGCTGTCACGGCGATCGCCAAGGCGATCAGAAGAAGCCGTCTCGGTCTTAAAGATCCGAAGCGCCCGTCCGGTTCCTTCATCTTCCTCGGTACTACCGGTGTTGGTAAGACGGAACTGGCAAAAGCACTGGCCGAGGTCATGTTCGGTAACGAGAATGCCCTGATCCGTGTCGATATGTCCGAGTACATGGAGAAACACGATGCCGCTAAGCTCATCGGTTCGCCGCCGGGCTATGTAGGTTACGATGAGGGTGGACAGCTCACAGAGAAAGTTCGCCGTCAGCCGTATTCCGTAGTGCTCTTTGATGAGATCGAAAAAGCACATCCGGAGATCTTCAACTCCATGCTTCAGATCCTGGACGATGGCCGTCTTACCGATGGTCAGGGACGTGTCGTAGACTTCAAGAACACGATCATCATCATGACATCGAATATCGGTGCAAGAATGCTGACAACTTCTGCCGGACGTCATATCGGTTTCTCGATCCCGTCTGAAAAGAAGACCGATGATCCGTTCTTCGATGAGGCAGATGCAGATAGACTCTATGGCGGCAAGTCCTACAGCGAGGCAAAAGAACTCGTTATGGAAGAACTGAAGAAGGCATTTAATCCGGAGTTCATCAACCGTGTGGATGAGATCATCTTCTTCAGAATGCTCGGCAAACAGTCGATCCTCAAGATCGTGGATCTGCTTACAGAGAGCTTGTCCAAGCGTGTAAAGGAACTCGGTATCGAGATCGAACTTACCGATGCGGCAAGAGAACTTCTGGCCAAGAAGGGCTATGACCCGCAGTATGGTGCAAGACCGCTGAAGCGTGTCATCCAGTCCATGGTAGAAGATAAGTTCTCCGAGGCGCTTCTCGATAGAGCTGTCGAAGCCGGATCCACTGCGCTGGTCGACGTGGAGAATGATGAGATCGTGATCCGCAAGAAAGAGACAAAAGTTCCGGAACCGGCAACTGCCGAAGTAGAAGAGTAAAAGTATCCTCTTAAAATACACCTGAAAAGGTACACAAAAACCTCGATGCGACTCACACAGTTTGCTTACGCAAAACTCGTCGCCTCGAGGTTTTTTGTACCTTTTTTAGGTTAAATGATTAAGAAGATCCGTTTCACCTTCTAACCTTCATGAGCGGTTTTTCCCTTCTCAGATCTTCTTCACCGGAACGAGCTCGATATAGCCGCGCTCACCTCTAGGTTCAAGCTGGATACGCGGGTTTTTGTCATCCCAGGTATATCCGATGAATTCCGGGTTATACTTCTTTTCCGCATCCCAGATCTCCGTGATCGCAGATACATAGTTCTCCTCGGCAAAAGGTTCTCCACGGAAGAGAAGATAGGTCGAGGCAGGAAGATCAATGATCTCAAAACCTTCCGGAATCTTTCCGCTGTAGTCCGGTTCAACTTCCACACCCTGAACATATTCGTTCGTTACCGGTTTTCTTAAGTGCTCCGGAAGCCACAGACACACCGGCTCGCCGCTGATGGACGGGATGCTCGTCAGAAGCCCCCATACATCACAGCCGACTTCTTCGCAATAGCTCCAGCACTCGTTTGCCTTGATACCTCTCTTGATAATGACTTTTCTTGCCGGTTTTTCAATAACCTGGATAAATACATTTCTGATCTCACTCATAGCATTCACATTCCTTTCATTTTCAATGATCAGCGAAGGAGTGAAGAGCCAGATGGGAACCGGGCTGGTGGAGTACTCTTTCGGATTACAGCCGAACTCACGTCTGAATGCGCGCTGATATCCGTCAACACTTCCGAATCCCATGCTGATGGCGACATCGAGGACGGATATATTTTCGTCTCTTAGGCGCAAGGCCGACTTCGACAGTTTCAAGCGTCTGATATAGACTGCCGGCGTCATATTCAGATGCTCTATGAAGAGCCGTCTCGCGTACCAGGGTGAGAACGAAGATGCCTTCGCAAGATCCGCTAAAGTGATCTCATCATTTATGTGATCACTTATATAATCCTGCATGGCCCGTACCGCCTCTTTATGTTCGTCCACTTGGCTCACCTCCTTTGTGAGCTCATCTTACTCGAAAGGATCATTCTGATTCTCGACTTTTTTTGCTCAGTATTTTTTCAGCTGATATTATTCACGATACCCACCGCCACATAACTGTCCAGAAGGGCGCGAAGATCTGTTCCCTCGTTTGCATGATCTCTGTCGATCCAGTGGATCGTGTAGCGTTTTCCGCTGCGCGGAAGTTCCGCGGATACCGTATAGTAATCGATATAAGGAGTATCGATGCCGGCGCGGCAGTTCCATTGAATGCCTTTACATTCTTCCGGTGCACAGTCCGGGAAATTGACATTGATCACCTGACCGGCTTTCAGAGTATTTATTTTTTCTCCGCCAAAAGCACCTGCCGGGTCCGGATCCATCAGGGCCTTAAGAATGATGGGCAGATATTCATCGGTGACTTTATGTCCATTGCCGCTGCTTCTGGGATCGTTGAGAAATCCTTCGGAAAAAGCGATGGCCGGGTAGCCGCACAGTGCAGCATCCAGCGCGGCGTTGACGGTGGCGGAATACTGGATATCCGCACCTGCATTAAAGCCGTTATTAATTCCGGAGAAGACAACATCCGGCTCTTCCGGCATGACGTATTTACTGCCGATGCGGACACAGTCCGCAGGAAGTCCGGTGCAGGAAAAGGCATGAATACCCTCGATACCCCAGTCCACCGGATAGACATCCAGAGGATCATTGATCGTCAGACTATGAGAAGCCGCACTTCTTTGTCCGTCCGGTGCGACGACCCAGACTTCACCATATTTGCTTGCCGCTTCCGCCAAGCGTTTTAGTCCTTTGGCGTCGATTCCGTCATCGTTGGTGATCAGTATTTTCCAAGTCTTTCCCATATAATTTGATTCTCCCTCGGGCGAATTATTCAGTTGTAAAAAGCTTCTTTATTATCTCATAAGAACTCTCCTTCCCGAATTTCAGATAAGTGCATATTAACATTTTCGCAGTCCCAATATTGGGATTGACAAAACGAATGTTCGGTCTTAAAATGCAACTTACAAAGACGAACGTAAATTCGATTTTGGAAGGAGGAGGCGGATATGCAACCAGATGTGGAGTATATTTACGACGGAACATTTGAAGGCTTTCTGTGCTGTATCTATGCGAGCTATGTTCGAAGAGAAGTACCGAAATATATCTATGTGGAAGAGGGATTGCCGCTTCTGGGGGAGACGGCGACCTGGATCCCGACAGAGTGGGAGAAGGCACAAAGTGTTTATATTTCACTAAGTAAAAAGATTGGGATGGAAGCACAGGATATCGTCAAGGAGGTCTTTCTGACACGCCTCCCGGATAAAGAAATGACTCTGTTCCGGTATATCCGGCTGGGATATTGGATGGGCAGAAGGATCCTCTTTGAAGGCGGGACGGAGGAGTCAGAATCATACGGGAAGCTGCCGATGCCGGATAGAGAAGAAGATCTGGTGCGGCAGGTCCTTATGGCATCCAGAAGCTATCGCGCGGAAGTGAAGAATATCGAGGGGAGCCTTCGTTTCCGCTCCTTCCCGGATGTGATGATCTCCTGCATCACACCAAGAAATCTGGTGCTCCCGGGATTGGCCGATTACTTTGAAAAGAGGTTTGGGGATACGAACTTCCTTCTTTATGACAAGACAAATCAGATGGCGGCAGTACATCGTGAGGAGGGAACGATGGTGACCCGGATCCGGAATATGCAGCTTCCGGTCCTCTACGATGAGATGAATGTGTATGAGAATCTCTGGAAGCCATGTTATGAGAATATCCATATAGAGACGCCGATGAATCAGCGGTATGCGCTCAATGAGATGAAACAGAGATTGTGGTGCGAGGTGTCAGATGCGTGATCGAAGACACCGGGGATTACTTCTCTTCCTTCTGGCCGGGCAGCTTGTTATGCGACAGAGCATACAAAAAGTGCAGAGCGAAGGGGATGCTCGTTGCACAGGACAGAAGGTCACAGACAGGATAGACGAGCTCGATGCCGTGGATCCCGAAGAGCCTCGGCAGGATGAAAATGCAAGGGATGAAGTAGATGCCCTGTCTGAGGCAGGATAAGAAGGAGGCCTTGAAGCGCTCGCCCATCGACTGGAAAGTCATGTTGCACATGACGTTGACCGTGAGGAGCGGAAGGATAAATGCTTCGAGCTGGAGCGCGCGGCTTCCGATCGAGATGACTTCCGCATCATCGATGAAGAGTGGTACGAGCTGCGGTGCGAAGAAGAAAAGAGGAACAGCAAAGACAAACATCACGATGGTTCCGAAGATCCAGGTGAATGTGAATGCCGTTTTCATACGGTCCCACTTCTTTGCACCGAAGTTATATCCGAGGACCGGCTGGTAGCCCTGGCCGATACCGAGAAGTACACAGAAGATCAGCATGGTGACCTTGGAAAAGATACCCATGGCAGACAGTGCGGCATCGCCGGCCAGGCCGCCACCCTGCTGGTTAAGGAAAATCGTGGAGATACTCGCCAGTCCCTGACGGAGGAGAGACGGAAGGCCCGTAAACCAGATATTCCCGTGGAAGGAGAGGTCTTTTGAAAAAAGGCGGAAACTGAGCTTGGCAATGTTCTTCTTCAGGATCACTGGAATGAGAAGGAGGCAGAAGGAGATGCACTGGGACATTAAAGTGGCGATCGCTGCGCCGGCAACGCCCAGGTCAAAGACGTTGATCATAAGCGGATCGAGGAAGATGTTTAAGACTCCGCCAAGACCGATGCCGATCATGGAAAAGACCGCTTTCCCTTCCCATCGCCAGAGGTTGTTCAGTACATAGGTACCCATCATGATCGGAGCACCGAAAAGGATATAGCTTGCATAGGTTTTGGCGTAGGGGAGAGCGGTCGGAGTCGAACCGAGCATGTTCATGATCGGCTCAAGGAAGATCATACCGAAGATAGTGATCAGAGTGCCGATGCCCAGCGCAGAGAAAAAACTGGTGGAAAGAGCTTTGCCGGCGGTCTCTTTATCCTTTGCTCCGAGAGAACGGGAAAGGATACTGCCGGAGCCCATGCCGAGCGTAAAGCCGATCGCCTGGATCAGGGCCATAAGAGAGAATACGACACTGACGGCGCCGGACTGGCTCTTGCCGAGCTGGGATACGAAATAGGTGTCTGCAGTGTTATAGATTCCTGTGACGAGCATACTGACTGTAGTCGGGATCGCCAGCTTTAAGATCAGCGGGCGCACCGGCGCTTCCGTCATTCTTTTGAACTGCTTTTGGTCAGAGGATGCTGCGGACATGATGAAACCTTTCTGCCTGAAAACCTGATGAAATAGAAAAGAAAGGATGGACCTTTCTCAAACAGAAACAATTATAGCAAAGGGAGAATTAATACGAAATAAGAGATATTGCATGAAATTTCAAGATTTTTACTGATTACTTTCGTTTTCGGTCTGCCTTTTCAGGTATGAATTGATATACTAATAGTATGAGATAAATCAGATGGGTCAGTCGTGTGAAGGGAGGAGATACATTGTTTGATAAAATGATCATCCTCATCGGTATGCCGGGCTGCGGGAAAACCACGATCGGTCGGATCCTTGCACAGGAACTCGGAATTCCTTTCGTGGACACGGATGTGCTGATCGCAGAAGCGGAGGGAATGCCTCTTGCAAAGATCCAGCAGGAGAAGGGAATGGAATACTTTCTTTCTGCAGAAGAGAATGCACTCTTTTCGCTGGATGACACACCCAAGGTCGTGGCGACCGGAGGAAGTGCGATCTTCTGCCAGCACGGTATGATGTACTTAAGTTCCATCGCGACGATCGTGTATCTGGAGACAGATCTGAAAATGCTGATGCGACGCATGGGAGACCCGAAAAAACGAGGAGTCGTACTGGGACCGAACCAGACGATCCTGGGCGTGTACCGTGAACGGCGCCCGCTGTATCTGCGGTATGCGGATATCCGGATCAAGACATATCATACGAGGCCGAGGATCGTAGCACAACGAGTGTTGGCGGTCCTGACAGGAAAAGGACAGGATGAAGAGGAAGGAAAAGCAGATGGCAACTCCGGAAAAGAAAAAAACAGCAGTGAAGAAACCGGTAGCAACTAAGAATGCTACAGCGGTAAAGAAAATAGCTTCCGCGAAAAAAGAAGCCGCGAAGAAGCAGCAGGAAGAGATGCTCTACGATCTGGCGGATCTCTTTAAAGTATTTGGAGACTCGACACGTATCCGCATCCTGTATGCTCTTATGGACGGTCCTCTCTGTGTAAGTGATCTGGCTTCCGAGCTGGAGATGAACCAGTCTGCGGTTTCCCATCAGCTGAAGATCCTGAAGCAGAATAAACTTGTAAAGAATAACCGTGAGGGAAAATCGATCCTCTACGAGCTGGCCGATGAACATGTCAAAGACATTCTCGAGATCGGTCAGGAACATATCGAGGAGCTGTAAGATCTCATGGATAGAAGACCGTCTTTCAGCGCGCTCGACATTATTTCAAAAGTGATCCGTGAACATGTAAAAGAAGGCGACCTCTGTATCGACGCGACCGCCGGCCGCGGAAACGATACTGCAATGCTGTGCGAACTGGTTGGGCCATCCGGCAAAGTGATCGCGTTTGATATTCAGGAAGATGCGGTGAGAAGTACCAGGGAACTTCTTGAAAAGAAAGAGCTTTCCGACCGCGCCGAGGTGCATCTTGAAAGCCATAGTGAGATGAAAAAATATGCACAGCCCGGATCGGTATCGTGCATCACATTTAACTTCGGTTGGCTGCCAAAAGGTGACCATAATATCTTCACGAAAAAGGAGACGAGCATACCTGCCATCGAAGCCGGACTGGAGCTTCTGAAAGAGGACGGGATCATGACCCTGATCCTCTATTACGGAAGAGAAACAGGCTTCGAAGAAAAGGATGCACTTCTGGAATATCTTCCGACGATCGACAGTTCAAAATATACCGTTGTCGAGATGCCGTTCGTAAATAGAAGTAACTGCCCGCCGATCCCGATTTTGATACTAAAAGGCAAGTAAAACGGAACCTCCGTGAAAAGCAGTTGGCCTATAAACGATGATTTACATGATGAACTTGTGATATCTTCGATATCATGCTACTATCGAATCAGAATAACAACAAATGCATTATGAGAAGGAGGCACACTATGAAAAAAAGAATGATATGTGTATTGAGTATCATTTCATTATTGTTCTCGTTTTCGTTTTCTACATATGCTGCCACAGACAGCGTTGTGAGTTCGATTTCAGTGTCTGCAGGTGGAACAGGCTATTCTGATACTAATTCTTCTCCGACGTCGCTGTATGTTCCGTATGGTCAGTATGGATCATCTGTGCACTATACCCGATACTACGTCCAACTGCACACGTTTAAATTTGATTCCTATCCACAGGATATAAAACCGGCAAGTAATGTTCGATTTAATCTTCGTCCGGTTACAAAGAATACTCATTATAGTAGTGCAGATGTAGCTCATATATACAGTGCATATGCATCAACAACAGCTGCAATGAGTTCAGGTTATGGATACAGTGGGCAAAGTTTTGCGATGAAGAGTAACATTACAAATTGGTCCGCCACGAATTGTGTTTTTTCATGTATATGGTATCTCTATAATCCGTAATATGAAGAGATTGATGAGTTACAAGAAAACACTTTTACCTCGGGTATCGGTTGTTTTGTTGAATGTGTCGGTGTTGCTAACATCTTGCCATAATTCATCGGGCTTTCAAGAGACAGAGTCATCGCTGCCTCTTGGTGTCACCCCGATCGAGACAAAGCAAAGTTCTGAATCAACAGATTATTCTATTGTTGAAAAAAAAAGAAAATCTGTTGAATCCGAAATAAAGACGGATACTGACACTTTTTATTCGGATAATTTCTTTGTCTTAGATAATAGTGATGGATTTGCAGGTGTCTACGAGATCGATGTGACTGATCCGATGAGCAGATCACATCAGTGGGCTTCAGAACACACTGAGGCTCTCTTTTTTGATGAGATTAATACGGATCACTGGACTTCAGAACCACATTTGCGCTGCTCGGTGAGATGGTTTTTTGGAACTCTGTTCGTTTTTTCAGAAGTGGAAGCTACAGAGCATGGAACGAAAGCAAATGCACCTGAAGATGATATCTATTCTCCACCTTCAGGGATAACAGTAAAAACCACGAATACGATTCGTGCAATTCCCTTCGGCAGCATTCCGTACAGTGATGAACTGCCGATTAATTCTGAGTCTGAAGAGAAAAAAGCAAATCTCATGGTAGCATGTCTTGACTTGAGTGATAGCGCGTTCCCGATGGAAACAGGATATCTTTCGTCTGAATATGACATTTATCATTTTGTAGGGCTGGCTGACTGTTATCTGGATAGAATTCCTATCGGAGGGACGATGAATATCATTGCATCGCCAGTTGGCGACTATGTCTATGAATATGGAGATCTTGTGGGACCGACAGTAGGAGGGGCGTTGATAACCGGAGAAACTGAATATTCACGGTATGAAGATACGATTATTGGAATGTATAGAACAAGAGATTTCAGAGTGAAGAACATAGTAGGAAAAAAGCAGCCGATCATGTCTGTATTAATGTGCCGGGATGCTATAGAAGAGGCATTGTTATATGATCCGTTTATCGACTCCTGTAATGGCCTACAGATTTATGCGGCGGAACTGGTGTATATGCCAATCAGCGAATTTGACCTTCAAACAAGAGATTTCAAAAAGAACGGACATACATACCTTGTACCAGTGTGGAATGTGTACTATCGTTCATCGGATCCTGCGACGGGTATGCCGGGGACTTCTTGCGTTTTGATAGATGCTATAACGGGTAAAGCACTATATTCAAGTGACTACCCATATCAGGATAAGCGACTTTACGAAGACGGAATTTGAAATATGGCATTGACGGATAGAAAGAAGATAAAGCAATTTTTTGTAGACGCGGTACTTGTATTGCTTTTTGTGTTTGTGTTATTGCTTCCACTTACTTCCTGCAGGAATAAGACTGCGAAGGATAACTCTGTCAGAACCGAAGGCCTATATGGATATGCAGGTTTCTATCTGGATCTTCCGGCAAAAGAAGGATATACACTATTTGATATCGGCGAGGTTTTTCTGGATGATGGAAAATACTGTGTGTCAGCGGTGTACAGTCATTATGAAGAGAAAACGGGTGAGCAGAAGTATATAACAGATATTCTTACCATTAATGAAGAAGGCCAAGTGATATTTACTCTCGAAATCACAAAAATGCAGGTGGTTCGAGCAGTGGTTGGACAGGAGTATGCTTTTTTTGCCTATTCGGATCAGGATCTTTTGGATGTCCGAAATGGAAAAAAAGATCCGACAGAACTGCGCGCTGATCTAGTTTTCTTTAATAAATCGAATGGGAGTACGACTCGCATTATTCATCCTGGGATGAAGGCAGACTCTATTTTCTCGCTCTCGGATGGTTTTATAGTAACCGGAGAAAATAAGATAGAGAAGTATTCTTCTGACGGATTACTTAAGTCAAGTATTCAGACGGATTTTACTATGCATCAGAATGCAACTTCTGTTTTTGAAGATGGGGAAAACGTTTTTTTGCTTACTTCTTCAGATGAATGTGTTTCCGATTACTATAAGCTTGATTTCATATCTGCCAGAGCTGAACATGTTATTGGGACAGATAGTCTGAGTGATGATATAGAAACCTGTTCTGGATCATACTTTTTCAGCCCTTATGGAGAATATAAAGTAAATCTGGAAAAGATGCAGATTCAGACGTTGGCTCTGTGGAACGAAATCGACATACGACCTGCAAAAATGAGCGATTCAGGACAACAGTATATTGCACTTGATGATACCCATTTTGCAATAAAGAATCTGTATATGGATGGGACAGGAGATATTGGTTTTTTTAAATATGACAATTCACAGAATGCAGATCGGATAAAAATAGTTTTAGGTGGATATGAGGCATTTGCAGATGAGTCTCTCCAATGGGCAATATACAATTTCAATACGAAAAATGATAAGTATAGGATAGTGGTAGAGGATTATTCGAAAGATTTCTCCTATCTCACACCACAAGAAGCTCAAACTGCGAAACTTAAATTGTTGAAGTATTTTAACGAGGGAAATTCGCCTGATATCTTCTACGGGGAAAAGTTTGATTATGAATATTTTGGACGATCAGGCATGGTGATGGATCTGATTCCTTTCTTTGATAAGGACTCCCAATTAGATCTTTCTGATTTGTTACCTGGAGTAAAAAAGTCTCTCACACCTGATGGAGAACATTGCTACTCACTTTTCTCGAGTTTTCAACTGAGTGGATACTATGGCCTGAAAAGTGATTTTCCAAATAATCAGGTAAGTCTTTCATATATTCGGAATCTATCAAAAGATACAGGAAGACCTGTCACCTCATCACAGTCAGCCCCATGTATTGCTGTTGAATCTCTATCATATAATTTCTACAAATATTGGGGTGCATATGAAGAGAATAAATCTATATCCGGAGATGAAGTAGAAAGATTTGTTTCTACAGTGATTGATTTAGGTATAGATCCTTCTGTTTCATGGGGAAGTATATGCTCGCTCCAAGAGGTGTATAACGGACAGTATTACTTGGCTAATTACGGACCAAATGACATATTTGAACTGTCACGAGAGGAAAGAAATGCTCATGATCGCATTACATATGTAGGTTTTCCTTCTTTGGAAGGATCTGTACATCTAATCCATCCGAAAGGGTTGGTGGGTATTTCTTCATCGACCAAGTTTCCTGAGCAATGTTGGGATTTTATCCGCGAATTGATTATGCCTGAAACACAAAAGAAGGCTGTAATGACGCACAGTGTTCCAGTAAATAGTGATGTATTTGAACTAATGTGTAGATGTGCTAGTAACCCGGATAGTGTATCAGACGAGGATATGAAGCGATTTGTGAAAGGACATACAGCGGTGACACAGGAGGTGATTGAAGATTATACCGAAATCGTAAATTCGGTTGATACGATATGTGCCATCGATTGGGGAGCATACAACATCATAAGCGAGGAGATTTCGTCGTATTACACGCAAAAACGGACTGTGAAACAAATAGCAGAGACACTTGATGCAAGACTGACTCTCTATGTTCAGGAGAATTATCACTGAAAATCTGGTTTTATTGAGTAAAGGTAATGTGCTATACTACGTCAAAATATGTTTATGCGTAGGAATGAGTCTATGCCCAATGTTCAACGAATGGCTACATATACGAACCCGATACTGAAAATGGATTTTCCGGATCCCGATGTGATCTATGTGGATGGTGTGTATTACATGATCTCCACCACGATGCATTTTCTTCCCGGAGGGCAGATCCTTCGTTCCTACGATCTTCTTCACTGGGAACATGCAGCATATGTTTTCGACCACCTGGACAGCACGGATGCACAGTGCCTTGCGGAGGATAAATACATCTACGGGAAGGGCATGTGGGCAGCAAGTCTCCGGTATCACAAGGGAACATTTTATGTCGTGTTCGTCTGTAATGATACGCAGAAAACATATCTCTACCGGGCAGAGAAGATCGAAGGTCCGTGGAGAAAAAGTGAGATCGAAGGATTCTATCACGACTGCTCGCTTCTCTTTGATGACGATGACCGCATCTATATCGTATATGGTAACCGGCAGATCTATCTGACGGAACTAAACGGGGATCTGACCGGACCGAAGGAAGGCGGACTCCACCGTCTGATCGTACAGGATTCGGACGAGGCAAGACTGGGCTACGAGGGATCACATCTTTATAAGATCAACGGCAGATATTATCTGTTTTTCATCCACTCACTGAAGGAAAGATGGAGACGTGTGGAGGCATGCTTTTCTTCGGGTTCTCTGGAAGGAGAATTTACCGGAGGAGATATCTTTGATGACGACATGGGCTTTAGAGATTCCGGTGTCGCACAGGGCGGTATCGTCTGTGGTGTAGATGGGATCTGGAATGCGATCCTTTTCCAGGATAGCGGCGCGGTAGGGCGCATCCCGGTCGTAGTGCCCGTAACGTGGGAGAACGGAAGACCGGTATTCGGTATCAATGGAAAAGCACCGCACGAACTTACCCTTCCCGTGTCTGAAAAGTGTCCGGCGAAAAACGGAGAATATGAATACTCCCCGCTGATCGATTCGGATGATTTCCACTACGGATTTCAGTGGGGAGAGATGCCGGATGAGTCGGATAAGAATTACGGCGGAAAAGAAACATATAAAAGAAGGTATGGAACATTCGGGCTCCGCAGTATCTGGCAGTTCAACCATGAACCGGATCTGGATCTTCTGTTCCGTGATGAGAAAGAGGGCAAACTCTGGATCACGACAGATAAGATCTGCACGGATCTGAACCACGCCGGAAATACACTGACACAGCGCATGATCTATCCCGGATGTAGTGCGGAAATCACGATCGATGCATCGCATCTTAACGACGGAGACTGCGCGGGATTATGCGCACTACAGGGCGATTACTGCTGGGTAGGTATCGAAAAAAGAGATGGGAAACTCTATGCAGTGATGTACTCGCAGAAAGAAGAAAGAGATATCTGGGATCTAAGTAAAGATCCGGCGGATCTTCTGGAAGAAAGAATGATCACTTCTGCGGGAGCGACTAAAGAAGAAGCAAAGAGTGCATCTGAAAAGGCGAAGGAGAGTGCTTTTCGAGTAAGGATCCACGTCAACTTCGCAGACGAAAAAGATGAGGCAATATGCGGGATCTTCAGAGACGGAAAGTGGGAAAAGATCGGTGGCGTACACAAACTCAGCTTCCGGCTGGACCACTTCACCGGAGCGAGATTTGGTCTGTTTGTTTATTCGACAAAAGAGTCTGGAGGAAAGGCCGGGTTCTCCAATTTCCGGCTGAGTGAAGACATATGATGTTTATATTATTTGCAGTTATTCTACTGGGAAGCCTGGCCTATCTTTTTCTCCGGTTCCGCGCGCTCTTCCTGAAAGGCGTACCGGCAAAAGAAGCATCTTCTGAAAAGAAAAAGAAGGCCTGTATCCTTGCGGCAATTCCGGTGCTGATCCTAGGCGTGATCAGTGTGATCCGTCCGTATATTTTCATCGTTCCGATCTGCCATCTGGTGCTTTTCTGGATCTTCTTTGACGTCATTATTTTCTTTGTGAACAAGAAAAAGAAGATGCCCTTTTTTCTGTCGTCCGTACTGGCGATCGTGGTCACGGTCATCTACATGAGTGTGGCGTATTATCTAGCGGTGCACATGTATAAGACAGAGTATAAACTGACCACGGAAAAAGACGTTGCCCCTCTTCGCATCGCTCTCATTTCCGATTCGCATGTTGGCGCATGTTTCGATGGGAAGGGATTTGCAGAACGTATAAAAAAGATCGAAGAGCAGCACCCGGATGTGCTGCTGATCAGCGGTGATTTTGTGGATGAAAAAACGAAGAAGGAAGACATGGTCGTCTGCTGTGAGTCGCTCGGGGAAATCAAGACCACATATGGCGTGTACTACGTGATGGGAAACCACGATGTGGGAGATAAAGGTGATAGGGATTTCACGTTTGACGATCTGATATCTGAACTGGAAAAGAATAATGTTCATGTGCTTCTGGATGAAGTGGCGGAAATCGGCGAGGACTACTATATCGTCGGACGAAAAGATAAGAGCGTGATCAGAAAACCGATCGGCGAACTGACCGCCCCTCTTGATAAGTCGAAATATATCATCACGCTGGACCATCAGCCGAATGATTATACTGCGGAAAAAGAAGCGGAGTGTGATCTGGTGCTGAGCGGACATACACATGGCGGCCAGATGATCCCGATCCGTCCGCTGGGAGAGCTTTTCGGTGTGAATGATTCTACTTACGGAAAGAAGATTAAGGGCGAAACGACCTTTATCGTATCTTCCGGAATTGCCAGCTGGGCAGTGCCGTATAAGACCGGAACGATCTCCGAGTACTGCATCATCGATATAGAGAAGCATTTGTGAAACTTTAGTCACTTCCCAAAATACATGTTGACACGTGTGGTTTATCCGAGTAAACTACAGACGAATGGTTTATCCGGATAAACCATTTCGCGCGAAAAGAAAACGAGATTGCGGACATGGTTAACGTTATGTGATCCGCAATCAGGAAACAGGAGATCAACATGCAGGATATGGAACTGGGCGCAGTGCAGCTGCGCTTCGCAGATATTGTATGGGAACATGAACCGGTCGCTTCCGGCGATCTGGTCAATATATGTGAGAAAGAACTTTCCTGGAAGAAGCCGACGACTTATACGGTTTTAAGAAAGCTCTGTGAAAAGGGACTTCTTCAGAATCAGGACGGTATCGTAACCACCCTGATCCCGAAAGAAGAATTTTATTCCGCGCGATCCGAGCAGATCGTGGAAGATTCGTATCAGGGTTCACTTCCTGCGTTTGTCGCATCCTTCATCTCAAGAAAGAAACTTACCTCCGAGGAGGCCGAAGAGATCCAGAAGATGATCGATGCTTTTAAGAAAGGATAATACGAATGAATACACTGTTTATCCGTTTGCTGAATCTGAGTATCGCAGCCACGTGGATCATACTCGCGGTGATCCTGATCCGTGCTCTTACTAAAAAAGCACCGAAATGGTTTCCGTGTCTTCTCTGGGTGCTGGTCGGTATTAGACTCCTCTGCCCGGTGACGATCCAGAGCCCCTTAAGCCTGGTGCCGAGTGACGAAGCGATCCCGGAAAATATCACGGAGATGGAAGATCCCAGGATCAATACGGGGATTCCGTTTATCAACAAGGCGCTGAATCCGGCTCCTGAAAAAGCAAATGAAGATAATGAAGAAACAGTTTCTTACGGAAATCAGCATGTGGAAGCAAATCCGCAAGTAATTCTTCCGGAAGCAGATACGGCGTCTGCCTCATCGGAAAGCAGCAAAATGACACTGGAGCAGAAGATCACGATCGCATCGTATGTATGGATCGGCGGCCTTTTGCTGATGCTGGGATATGCGCTGGTCAGCTATGTCCGCTTAAGAAGAAGCCTGACTGCGTGCATCTCTGTAAAGGATGGAGTGCTGGCATGTGATGAGGTAAAATCGCCCTTTATTCTCGGGGTCTTCCGCCCGAAGATCTATGTGCCGTCGTCCATCAGGGAAGATGCACTGAAGCACGTCATTGCCCATGAGAAATCGCATATAAAGAGACATGACCACTGGTGGAAACCGCTGGGATTTCTGATCCTTTCCGTGTACTGGTTCCATCCCCTCTGCTGGATCTCTTATATCCTTCTTTGCCGTGATATCGAGATGGCCTGCGATGAGAAGGTCATCCGTATGATGAAGAAGGAAGAAGCCGCATCTTACTCCCAGACACTCCTTGATCTGAGTTTCAGAAAGATGGCGATCGCCGCATGTCCGGTTGCTTTTGGCGAAGTAGGTGTGAAGCAGAGAGTGAAAAATGTGCTCAACTATAAAAAGCCCGGATTCTGGGTCATCGTCGGACTGATCATCATCAGTGTAGCAGTATCAGTGCTTTTCCTGACGAGACCGGTGAAGAAGAAAGGATCCGTGAGCAGCGAAGTGCTGTTTTCGGCAAGACAGGAGATCAACATGGATAACTTGAAATCTACATTTCCTCAGTTCTTCGGACTTTCAACGAAAAACGGACTGGTCGTCTATGTTTCCGAATTCGCAGAAGGAGCATACTACTGTTATCTGAAGGAAGAAGGCACCGGGGAACCGTCACTGGACGAGGCGGTCCAAATGAAGAACCTGTCGACGGTAGATGAGATGCGGGCGATCCTTAAAGATTACGATATCTCTCCGGAGAAAGTGAGAGTTGCCTCCTACCAGCATCCGCTGTCGAGCTATCTGCAGGTGAACGATCCGAATGAAGGCGCGCTCGAGCGTTATGAAGAAAAGATCAGAAAACTGTTCTTCCGAAAAGATAGTGAAGAAGATATAAGTGATCCGCTGGACACGCAGGCAACGATCCCGTCCTCTGCGATCCCGATCGATCCGTCAGAACCGGATACTACGACGGATAGTTCTTCGGCACAGGATAGTTCCTCGACGGAAGAACCGAAAACTACGGCGGCGCCGGATCAGACCGAGGGGATCCCGGGCTCCCGTGTGGCTTTCATACCGGACTCTGATTACGAGGACGAACTGAAAATGAAGAAAGAAGCCGTAAATTACGATCTGCTGGGTACTGATCACCACCACTTTATGCCGATGTACCGGTTTGATACGAAAGAAGAGCTGGATACATTTATTCAGAAATATTCTGATGGAATGTCGCTGGATAAGGGAGGAAACGGATACCCTTCTTTTACGGAACTTACTTCAGAAGAAGCCGGATATGACAGCAAGTTCTTCGAGAAAAACTCGATCCTGGCGGTATATGACTTTACCGATTATCTGGACTATAAAGATTATCTTTCGGGGCAGGGGATAAATGATCAGGGCGTTTATCAGCTTACGGTCAGCCTAAAAGGACCATGGCCGCTCGATGAAAGCAGGCACACTCAGGCAGCGTTTTTTATTCTCTATGACGTTGCGGATGAAGAACTCGCAAAAGCTTCTTCCCTCGATGCGCTCTCAAGCTGGGATAACGACTATTATGCATATATCATGATGCGGAATTCGGTATTGGAAATGGATCGCGAATTGCCTGAAGGAAAAATCTGGAATGAGAAAACCCTTCTGTTTGATCACGCGGAAACGGTCGGATTTGGCTATGAATATTATTACGGACCGAAAACCGACATGTTATCGAACAATATCAAGTACATTTTCGACAACCTCAACATCTCAGATGAATATTTCCATATCCCTTGCAGGGAAAAGACATGTAATGATTTCTACCTGATGTATAGGATGGAAAACAACTATCGCCTGTATCAGTTTTTCTCTTATCCTGCCAATGGGTGTACCCGACCGGTCGGATATGGACTGGTAGTCGGAAAGGTGCACACGTCTTCGGATTTTGCGGGCCTGAGAAGAGGAGATTCCATCGACGATGTAATCAAGATCGATGATGTGGCTTCTCTCTATAAGGAGTATTTCCTGGATCATCTCCATTACGATACAGATAGGGCAAAAACAGAGGAAGCAGACGGAAACAGCATCTGTTCTCTGCATTATCTGAATGATGGACTCATAAAGATCGAATACACCATGAAAGAAGAAGGAAAACTCATTATCAAGGATATCGAGTATTTCTCGAACTGGGTCATGAAGGATTCGGAAGGCCGGGAAGTGGAATATCAGATCTTTGATGTAGATCTTCCGAAATAAACCTGCGTGAATCCCGTCTCCTGAATGGTTCTTCCAGGTAAGAAAAGGAAAAAGAAAAGAAGAGGAAAAGTGTCGCCTATGAGGCGACCTTTTCTTTTTCTTTTTCCTGTTTAATGAGCTTGTAAGAAAGAGATGCGGCGAAGCAAAAGCACGATACCGCACCGGCCTCGAAAGAGATACCGGCAAGTAAGTTCAGGAGGAAAAGAACATGAAAAAGGAAAACAACAACATCAAAGAAACAAAGAACAACATCACCGAGATCGTATTCATCCTCGACAGATCCGGTTCGATGGGAGGACTGGAAGAAGACACGATCGGAGGCTTTAACTCCATGATCAAAAAACAGAAAAAAGAAGACGGCAAGTGCTATGTCACCACAGTGCTTTTCGATTCGGTAGTGGAAACAATTCATGACAGAGTGGACCTTGCAAAGATCGAAGAGATGACGGATAAGGATTACTTCGTACGAGGATCTACTGCACTTCTCGATGCGATCGGAAAGACGGTCAAACACATCGGAAACATCCATAAGTACGCAAGAGAAGAGGATGTTCCGGATCACACGATCTTCGTGATCACGACAGACGGTATGGAGAACAGCAGCCGTGAGTATTCTTCCGATAAGGTCAAGAAGATGATCGAAAAGAAGAAGGAAAAGGGCTGGGAGTTTATCTTCCTCGGCGCGAATATCGATGCGGTCGAGACGGCAAGATCTTTCGGTATCGCGAAGGAGAATGCGGTGAACTATCACAGCGATGCGAAGGGAACAGCGCTGAATTATGAGTGTGTCGGCATGGCGATCCAGAGCGTAAGAAGAAAAGGAAAGATGGACTGCGCATGGCGTGAAGCGATCGATGAAGACTTCGAAGCAAGAAATAACTGAGCCTTTATGACAAAAGAGTAATGTGAGCAAGTGCTTTTGCCATATAAAATTAAATAGGGGTTGAATGCAGAACCGCCTCTTCGGAAAGGAAGATGCGGTTTTCTGTAGTTACTATTCAGGAGGCATTATGATGAATACAAAAATCAGGAAGTGTGTATCCCTGTTTATGGCAGGCATCCTGGTCCTTTCCATGACCGGCTGCGACAAGAAAAAAACGGGTCCGAGCGTGACATGTGAAGGCGGGACAGAGACTTCCACGGAGACTACGAATAAAGTTATTTCCGGCGATGATAAAACGAATCCGAACAATAATGTGGATTATAATGCGGATATCGTGAAGGATACAGATCCCTTCTACACGGTGGAAGAGACCCGGATCGAAGTTCCGACAGATCCTGCTAAGGAAGTGGATTCTCTCACGATCTTGAGCACCCCGGTTTTCCTGGAAAATCGTATCGTGCTCCAGTATTTTCTCCGGTATAAGTTTCCGCCGGAGATCCAGGCACAGGTCGATCAGATCCAGTGGGGGACTCCGGAAGAATATCAGAAATACATGGATCTGGTAGAAGGCTACGAGATCCATGCATGGGCTGTCTATGACGCAGATGGGAAATATCTCTTTCCTATCGAGGAAAAAACAGATGGGATGGAACTGGGAGCCCTGTTTGAACTTCCGGACGGCCGGATGGGCATGTTTAAGAATGAACCGGACTTAAGTTCGGATCCGATCGGCTATCAGTCTGAGATCCTGATCTATAGCAGTGAGGGAAATCTTCTGGAAAGAAGAGATATCGGAAAGCGGGAAACATATGCTTATAACATCAGGGAGACGATCCTGCCGGATAACAAAATACTGCTTATATCAAGCGCCCAGATCATGTGCCTGGATAAGGATGCGAGTATCCTGTGGGATGTCAGTCCGTCGGCTCTGGGCTCGTTGGGTTCCGGTTCAGGTGAAAGTGTTTTTGTTGTTGACGGGAAGATCTATGTGATGTTTTTCAGAACGACGGAGAACGAAAAAGGAGTCGTGATCGAGCGGGCAGTCCAGGAGCTCGACATCAATACAGGAGAATTGACCGGGGAGAAGATAGAGCTTTCGCCGAATCTCCCGAATACGCTTTTCCAGGGCAACAATGCAGTATATGGTATCGGTGCGAATGGTGTTCTCAAAGCGGATCTTTTTACCGGAAGCCGGGAGGCGGTCCTGAACTGGAATGAAACAGATGTGAACTGTACTCATATCCGCGCGGATAACAGCCGCATCCTGAGTAATGGAGAATTTGAATTCTTCACAGAATCTTATGAGCAGAAAAATGAAGGAGAGGAGAGCGTGATCACCCTCGTCCATTTCCAGCGGGCGGCTGTAAATCCGCATGCGGGAAAGACTCTTCTGCACCTCTCTGCTTATAACTTGTATGATGAGAATAATCTGATCGACCGGATCATCGAGTATAACACCAGACCGGACGGGAAAGCCCGTGTCCTGTTCTATGACTATTCGGATGATGCGGATCGTACGCTGATCTCGCTGCAGACGGAGGCGGATATGGGATATAAAGTGTATCAGGATCTCCGCTCCGGCACTGGTCCGGATATCCTTATGAATTTTACGGGCTTCGGTGAATTTGACAACGGTGATGTACTGGACGATCTGAATACCTACATTGACGGAGGAAACGGGATCGACCGGAGCCTCTATTTCGACAATGTTTTCCGAGCATACGAGACGAACGGGAAACTGTATCAGATGCCGCTCTCGTTCGTTATCAATGGCATCATCGGGAATAAGACATATTGCGGAGAGCGGTACGGATGGACATATGATGAATTCGACGGTGTTCTGAACACACTGCCGGCTGATCTGACAGCTTTTTGCAGTCTCTCGGCAAAGGATTTCATAGTCGATCTTCTGACATCCGACATGTCACACTTCGTGGATTATGAGAAAAAAGAAGTACACTTCGATTCTGAAGAATTCATCAAACTTCTGGAGATCGCGAAAAAGTGTGAAGTGTCAC
>JAEEGJ010008455.1_pt1 | contig 28351 bp, 16 predicted proteins | sample 8958761 | NCBI WGS metagenome assembly JAEEGJ01 (sample SAMN16246546, study PRJNA631951) | gut metagenome | biome: gut microbiome; feature: rumen; material: RS-attached | host: Bos | place: Iran: Karaj | collected 2018-10
CCCTCCGCCAGCGTGTGCGCGACTTCGCCGAACAGGAAGTGAAACCCGTCGCCCGTGAGAACGACGAAGACCAGCATTTCGATGTCGGCCTGACCCTCAAAATGGCTGAACTCGGCCTTTTAGGTATGACCGTACCGAAGGAATATGGCGGACAGGAACTCGACAACCTGAGCTATATCATCGCGGTGGAAGAACTGGCCCGCGTTGACGGCTCCACTGCCGCCACCATAGCCGCCGACAACTCATTGGGTATCGGACCCATCAAGGACTATGGTACAGAGGAGCAGAAACGCAAGTACCTGCCCCAGCTCTGCAAGAACCGTCTTTGGGGCTTCGGCCTGACAGAAGAAGATGCCGGCAGCGACTCGCGCGGCACCAAGACCACGGCCCAGTTTGACGGTACTTTCTGGCACCTCAATGGCTCCAAAATCTTCATCACCAACAGTGCAACGCCCATCAGCCTTGGCACGACAGTGCAGGCTGTGTCGGGCGAGAAAGATGGCAAGCCTGAGTTTACCGCTTTGCTCGTCGAAAACAAGAAAGAAGGTTTCTCCCAGACGCCCATGCACGACAAGATGATGTGGCGAGCCTCCAACACGGGCAAGCTCATCTTCAACGACGTGCGCCTCTCTGATGATTGCATCTTGGGCAAGCCGGGTGAAGGTTCCCATATCATGCTTGCCACCCTTGACTCTGGCAGACTTTCCATTGCCGCCATGGGTTTGGGTTGTGCGCAGGGTGCTTACGAGATGGCGTTGGCTTATTCCAAGAAGCGTGTGCAGTTTGGCAAGCCCGTGTGCAAGTTCCAGGCTGTGAGCTTCAAGCTGGCCGACATGGCCGTGAAGATAGAAGCAGCACGCAACATGCTGTATCGTGCCTGCTGGCTTAAGGACCAACACCGTCCCTTTGGGATGGAGGCTGCAATGGCCAAGCTTTACTGCTCAGAGGTAGCCGCCGAGGTGTGCGACAACGCCGTCCAAGTGATGGGTGGCCATGGCCTGCTCAAGGAGTTCGACATGGAACGCTTCTACCGCGACCAACGCATCCTGCAGATCGGCGAAGGTACCTCTGAGATCCTCCGCCTGGTGATCTCCCGTGCCATTGGATGCTAAGAATCTTTTATTAAAACATACAAATATGAAAATTAAGTACCTAGCTATCATCGCAGCCCTGACCATCACTGTCACGGCTTGCGACAACACCACCAAGCCTGAGCAGCCCCAAGAACCTGCCCAGCAAACCACCAACCTCTCGGACAAATACGCCGAGTACACCCTCACGACCAACATCGGTCACCTCAGCGAGGGCGAACTCGAGATGCTCGGTCTGCTCTTTGAAGCCGCCGACATCATGGAAGACCTCTTCTGGCAAGAGAACTATGGCGACAAAGCGGAACTCATGAACCGCATCGGCGATAACGCCGACCTGCGTAAGATGGCCTCCATCACTTATGGTGCCTGGGATGGCCTCGACGACAACAAACCTTTTATCGACGGCATCGGTGCCAAGCCCGCCGGCGCCTGTTTCTATCCTGTCGACATGACTGACGAAGAATGGGAAGCTTTCGACGACCCCGACAAGAACAGCCAATACACCATGATCATCCGCGACGAGAACGGCAACCTCAAGTGCGTGTGGTATCACGACTACTTCGAGCAACAGATCAAGAAGGCCGCCTCGCTGCTTGACGACGCCTCCGAACTCGCTGGCGATGAGGAGTTTGCTGAGTACCTCCGCCTCCGCGCCAAGGCCCTCCGCACCGACGACTACCTCGAGAGCGACATGCAGTGGATGGACGTCCGCAACAACAATGTCGACCTCGTCATCGGCCCCATCGAGAACTACACCGACGCCCGCTACGGCATCAAGGCCTCGCACGAAGCCTTCATCCTCATCAAGGACCAGGAATGGACCAAGCAGCTGGCTCGCTACGCCGCCTTCGTGCCTGAGCTCCAGAAGCAGCTGCCCGTGCCTGCCGAATACAAGAAGGAAGTGCCTGGCAGCGATGTCGACCTGGCCGCCTACGACGTAGTGTACTACGCCGGCGACTGCAACGCCAACAGCAAGACCATCGCCATCAACCTGCCCAACGACGAGCGTGTGCAGCTGCAGCGCGGTACCCGCAAACTTCAGCTCAAGAACGCCATGCAGGCCAAGTTCGACAAGATCCTCGAGCCCATCTCCAAGGAGCTGATGACGCCTGAGTCGATGGAACACATCAAGTTTGACGCCTTCTTCGCCAACGTCATGTTCCACGAGACTGCCCACGGCATGGGCATCAAGAACACCATCACGGGCAAAGGCACTGTGCGTGAGGCTTTGAGCAACCAATACAATGCCCTCGAGGAGGCCAAGGCCGACGTGCTGGGTCTCTATCTCGTCACCAAGCTGGCTGAGATGGGTGAGTACACCAATACCACCATGGAAGACAACTACACGACCTTCATGGCTGGCATCTTCCGCTCGGTGCGTTTCGGTGCCGCCAGCGCTCACGGCAAGGCCAATATGCTTACCTTCAACTACTTCCAGAACGAAGGTGCCTTCGTGCGCAACGAAGAGGGCAAGTATGCCATCGACTTCGAGAAGATGAAACTGGCGGTGGAGAAGCTGGCTGGCGACATCCTGAAGCACCAGGGCGATGGCGACTACGAAGCCACCAAGGCCTGGATGGGTGAGATGAGCGTCATCAAGCCCGAGCTGCAGGCCGACCTCGACAAGGTGAATGCCGCTGGTATCCCTGTCGACATCTACTACAACATGGGTCCCAAGGTCCTGTTCAAGTAAAAGATAAGGGAGCCAATCCCAGCAAATCCAATGCAAATAAAAGCCATCGGACGTCAAATTGTCCGATGGCTTTTTTGTATGTCAGCTTTCCTTTGGTGGTTTTTTTCGTGTTAAAGGCAATGGCACAAAAGATTATTTCCTAACTTTGAAGCCTCAAACGCAAACCCCCGTCCCTATGAAAAGGATTCTGTTCTCTTTGGCACTGATGGCGCTGCTCCCCGCCATGGCTTTTGCCGAACACGTGGAGATAGCCCGTGCCCAAAAGGCCGCCAAGACCTTCCTCAGCAATAACGACGTGAAGTCGGCACAGCTCACCGACGTCGCCCAAGCAGCAGGCTTCACCAATCTCTATATCTTCAATGCCAACCCGGGCTTCGTCGTGATGGCCGCCGACGACCGCGTGGAGCCTATCCTGGGCTACTCGATCACTGGTACCTTCGTCACCGACGACATGCCCGACAACGTGCGCGGCTGGCTGCAAGGCTATGACGACGAGATACAAGCCGCCATCGACCACCGCATGAGCGCTTCGTCGGAGACCACACGAAAGTGGCACGACCTCGAAAACGGGGTGAGAGGCCCCCGCGCCGTGACGGTCGTGGATCCATTGATTCAAACACGGTGGAACCAGAACAAATACTATAACGACCTGTGCCCTTTGGTTAGCGACGGTCCCAATGGCCACGCCTACACTGGCTGTGTGGCCACGGCTATGGCACAGATCATGAAATACCATAATTATCCCTCGCATGGCATCGGCACGCATTCCTACAGCTGGAACGACCAGACGCTGAGTGCCGACTTTGGCGCGACCACCTATGACTGGGGTAACATGAACCTTTATTACGAGTATTATTTTGACGACAATGGGGTATACCATGGGCTTTCAGCTCCTTCTTCTGCCCAGCTGGCTGCCATAGCCACGTTGATGTACCACTGCGGCGTGTCGGTCGACATGATCTATGGGGGCAGCAGCACTGGTGGAAGTAGTGCCATCACCGCCTTCGTCGCCGATGCCTTGAAGACCTACTTCAACTATAGTCCCGACATCGAGTTTAGACAAAAGAATAGTTTTGGAGATGAGGAATGGAAGACTATGGTGAAAGCCGAACTGGATGCGGCAAGACCTTTGCAGTATAGTGGTCGTTCAGGTTCATCAGGCCATTCCTTCGTGTGCGATGGCTACAACAACGCGGATTACTTCCACTTCAACTGGGGATGGTCGGGCAATTACGACGGCTATTTTTCCCTCGACAACTTGGATACTGGGGCAAACAATCAGTCGGGTCAAGGCAATGGCGTATATACGTATGAACAAGCCGCCATCTTTGGCATCCAGCCAGTGCAGTGTGCCGCATCCGAGCCTATGGGACTTACCTATTCGCTGAGTGGTACCCAAAGCGTTACCCTCACATGGACAGCCGCCAACGGCGCCGCCAGCTATAACGTCTATCGCAACAACAACTACATCGGTAATACCACTATGCCGACCTTCACGGAGGATGCGCCTTTCGGGACTGATGTCTATTTCGTGCGCAGCGTCGATGCCAGCGGCAATCTATCGTTGTCGTCGAATACTGTGACGGTAACCATCGCTAATCCTTTCCCTGTGGTCACCGACTTGGCGGCAACCGCCACCGGCAACGACGTCCAACTCACTTGGACCGCCCCGGCATGGTGCTATCCCACCACGCCATCGGCAACGTTGAACCACGGCGTAGGGCCGGTGTACTATTCATGGACAACGGTGTATTATGCCCATCGCCACTTGGCGGCCGATTTGGCTCAATATGCCGGCAAGGCAGTCTACAAGGTCTCTACCTTTATACAATATCCTGGCACCTACTCGGTTTATGTTTACACAAAGTCGACCCAGAACGGCCAGCCTGATCCCAATAGCCTGGTGTTCAGTGCTTTGGAATTGCCTATTACGACTTCTAATGCGTGGTATGATTTTGATTTGACCAGTCCCGCCATCCTGACGGGTAGCGACGACCTTTGGGTGGTGATGAAACAGGAGAACACGGGACAGACCTATCCTGTACCTAGCTTTGATCTAACAGAGCACAACACAAATGCTTTTTATGCGGGCAGTTCTCCCACCTATCTTTATGATGCAAATCCCAACTATAATTGTGCTTGGTTGATCAACGTCTACCTCACCGACGGCACCTACACCTATAACCTCTACCGCGACGGCACCGCCCTCGCCAACGACATGAGCGACACCCAATACACCGACAGCAACTTGCCCGACGGCACTTACAGTTATTACGTGACGACCAATTACTACGGTGGCGTGACGGATCCTTCCAACACCGTCACCGTGACGGTGCCGGGCGCCTTTACCCAAACCGTCGAGTTGAACGAGGGCTGGACGTGGTGGACGCCCACCGTGACGACATCCCTAACCGATCTGGAGAGCGCCCTCGGCACCAACGGCATCCTCATCAACTCGCAAGACGGCGGCTTTGTGCGCTACGAGAACGGCGCTTGGAGCGGCACGTTGCAGGGCTTCGTGCCAGGACAGATGTATAAGATCAATGTCCAGACAGTCACCACCATTACCCTGACGGGCACGCCTGTCGCTGCTTCCACCATCAGCATCCTTCCGGGCTACAACTGGTTCGGCTACACGGGTGAGGCAGGGCTTTCCATCGACAAGGCCTTGGGTGAGGACTTCACGCCCAATGATGGCGACAAGATCATTGGGCAGGACGGCACCACCCAATTTGGCAGCACCGGTTGGAATGGCGACTTGGGAAGCCTCGTGCCAGGGAGGGGCTATATCTACCAATCGACTGCCACACGAACGAAGCCGATAACGTTCTAAACACCAACCAAAACGACCATGAAGAAACCTTTTTTGCTCTTTCTCCTCATAGCCACCCTCACAGGCTTCGCTCAGATCCCCAACGGCTACTACAACGCTGCCAACGGCAAGACCGGCGACGAGCTGAAAATGGCGTTGCATAATATCATTAAGGGACATACTAGGGTCGATTATGGAGATTTGTGGGATGCTTTTTGGAGCACCGACAACAAAGGTAACGGTGTCGTTTGGGACATGTATTCTGACGTCCCTAGTGGAACGCCACCGTATACCTATTCTCTAGGAGAGGATCAGTGTGGCAACTATGACAGTGAAGGCGATTGCTATAATCGCGAGCACTCTTGGCCACAAAGCTGGTTCAATAGTCAAACCATTCCTAGTTGTGACTTGCATCACATCTTCCCAACAGATGGTTGGGTGAATATGAAAAGGGGCAACAACCCCTTTGGCGAAGTGCAGTCAGCATCATGGACCTCACAAAATGGTTCAAAACTAGGTAATTGCAAGTCATCGTTGGGTTACTCAGGCACTGTGTTTGAGCCCATCGACGCCTATAAAGGCGACTTCGCTCGTGCTCTCATGTATATGAGTGTGCGCTACTACAGTGAAGACAGCAATTGGGGTAGCAGCGACATGACCAACAAGTCGGAGCTCCTTCCTTGGGCCATCGCCATGCTCATGAACTGGAACGAACAAGACCCTGTAAGTCAGAAGGAAATTGATCGTAATAATGCTATTTATACTGATTATCAGCATAACAGGAATCCTTTTGTCGACCATCCCGAATACGCCCGCATGATCTGGGATGAGAACTGGCAGCCTCCTACAACTTACAATATTGCCATCGCTAGTTGCGAGCATGGGGAAGTGTGCAGCGATGTCGCTACTGCTACCGAAGGCCAAACCGTCAACCTGACTGCCGAGCCTGACAATGGTTATGAATTTGGCAGTTGGAACGTATATAAGACGGGCGCTCCGAGCGTCACTGTTACGGTCAACAACAACAGTTTCGTCATGCCCGCCTATAATGTCACCGTGAGTGCGACATTTGTTGCAAGCAGTGGGGGTAACACGGGCAACGGCGACTATGTGAAAGTGACTTCTGCACCGTCGGATTGGAGCGGAGAGTATCTGATTGTTTGCGAAGCACAAAATGTGGCTTTCAATGGAACGGTGGAGAGCAATTGGGGTAGATGCAGCAGCGTAATCATTAACGAAAACACCATTGAGAGTAATGCCATTACGGATTCGTATAAGGTGACTATCAGCAGTTCTAACTCAGGTTATACTTTTCTTTTTCCTGACGGGAAATTCATGAACTGGACAACTGAGAAGAACTTTTCTGAAGGTACCACAGCGGTTGTCTATTTAATCTCATTCAGTAATGACTCTGTGAACATCAGTTATGGCAATTGCCATCTTCAATACAATCACAATAATGGCAGTGGAGGGTTAAGATCGTATAAAACAAATCAAACACCTATTCAGCTTTACAAGAAAACAGAGCCTCAGACTGATACGCAATCTGTCACCCTCGAAGCCGGCTGGAACTGGTGGGCGCCGACGGTGGCCACGAGTGTAGAAGCGTTGCAAACGGCATTGGGCGACAATCTGCAGCCCATCCAGTCGCAAAACGGCACGCCCACGGGTAGTCTCGTTGCTGGGCAGATGTACAAGATACAGACCACCACTGCCTGCGCCTTCACGCTGAGCGGCACGCCGTTCACCAATGCCAGTGTCACCATCACCAACGGCATCAACTGGTTCGGCTGCATCGGCACGGAATCGCTGCTCCTTATCAATCTCAATATCAGTCCTGCGACAGGCGACAAGCTCGTCTCGCAGGACGGCGGTTTCGCCATCTACAACGGCAACAATTGGAGCGGCACCCTCACCACCCTCCAGCCGGGAAAGGGTTATGTGTATTATTCTACTGCATCCCAGCAGAAGACGTTGGTATTCTAAATAGAAAAGGTTCCCGCCAGCGGGAACCTTTTCTGCTTCATAAAAATCCCCAAAAACAAACACACTTTATCTTGCAAGTCAACTATTTTTGTACCTTTGCATGTTTATTTTTTTAAGAAAAATGAAGCTTTTACGTCATATTTGTCTTTTATGTGTCCTTATCCTGAGCAGTTCCCTCATGGCCCAAAACCAGAGGGAACTCCAACAGCTGATGCGCGACCGCGGTGAGTATTACTTCACCCTCAGCGTCGACGATCCCGCCCAGATTCAGGAACTCAGCCGCATCTGCTCCGTCGACGGCACCGACGGCCGCAACGTGGTGGCCTACGCCAACCAGCAGGAATACGACAAACTCATCACTTTGGGCTTTCAGCCCGAGTTGCAGACGCCGCCTTCGCTGCGCGAAGAAGCCAAGATGTGGGAGGGAGGCGATCGCGCTACCTACGAATGGAACAGCTACCTGACTTATGGCGATTATGTCTCGATGATGGAAGGTTTCCCCTCATCGGTGACCAACGGCGCCACCTGCACCTTTCTTGACTTGGGCACATTGTCCACCACCAACCACCGTAGAATCCTTGGCGTACGCCTCAACAACGGCCAACCCGACGGCAAGCCGAAGTTCCTCTACACCTCTACCATGCACGGCGACGAGGTGACGGGCATGATCCTTATGCTGCGTCTCATCGATGAGTTCTGCACTAGTACTGACACACGCATTCAGAATATCCTGAACAATGTTGATCTCTTCATATTCCCATGTACTAACCCTGATGGTACTTACTACGGTGGTAATGGTTCGGTAAGTGGTGCAAGACGCGCCAACGGCAACAATGTAGACCTAAACCGTCACTTCCCTGACTTCGACGATGGTGCCCACCCTGACGGTGCTTCCTACTATCAGGATGAATGCCGGTGGATGATGGACCTGGCGCAGGAATACCTCTTCACTATGGGCGCCAACTACCACGGTGGGGCAGAGGTGATGAACTACCCTTGGGACACTTATCAACCTGTTCACCCTGATGACGCTTGGTGGCAATATGTCAGTTTGGAATATGTCAGCAATGCTCGTGCTGTTAGTTCATCTTATATGAAAGACCCTTACAATAGTGGCATAACCAACGGCTATGCATGGTATACCATCACAGGTAGCCGTCAAGACTACATGAACTACTATGGTCAGTGCCGTGAGATTACCATTGAATGTTCTTCCACCAAGACCCCTAGTGCCTCGCAACTGCCCAATTTTTGGAACTACAACCATAACGCTATGCTAGCCTACATCGAGCAAAGCCTTAATGGTGTACACGGCTTTGTGTATGATGGCGATACGGGCGAACCTATCGAAGGTGTCACCGTTACCGTGCTCAATCACGATGCCTTGGGCTCTTCGGTAAGCACGCATGCCATCGGCGACTTCCACCGTCCCATCAAAGGCGGCACCTATACCTTCGAGTTCTCCAAGGTGGGCTACTATCCCGAGACCGTCACTGTCACTGTTGCCGACGGACAACATGTGGACCTTACGGTGTATCTCTATAGCGGCAATCAGGCGTCGGCAAAGGAGTGCTACGAGACTGCAGGATCTGTGTCAGCCGGTTCTTACGTGATGGGCTATCTTGATGGCTCCAAGATAAAGATGCCAACACACAACAATGGTACTGCAAATGTAACTTCTGTTGATGTAACCCTAACTGATGATGGTTTTACTGTTGGAACAGGAATGACCATTCCGCATTTTACCTTAACAGCTTATGGAAGCAATGGACAGTATTATATTAGATACAACAACAGATATTTGGCAAGATCCAGTAATGGCGTCACTTGGAGTACCTCTCAAAATAGTTCGAGTAGATGGTATATCAATTCCAATGGCATTTATATGACTACAACAAGTTGGGGAAGCTCTACTACCTATTATTTGTATTACGATACTAACAGCAACACCTTTAAACTCAGCACCACTGCCTCCAACAACCTCACCTTCTACACGGAAGGCGATTGTCCTCCCGAGCAAGCGGTGAGCCTCGGTATAGAGTGGAATTGGTGGACCCCCACCCTTGAGATGTCGCTTGAAGACCTCAAAGCAGCCCTTGCTGGCAACGCCATTCTCATCAACTCGCAAGACGAAGGCTTCGCCCGCTATGACGGCGAGAGTTGGAGCGGCACCTTGACGGAGATCGAACCTGGAAAGATGTATAAGATCCTGACCACGGCAGCAACGGAATTCACCTTGAGCGGCGAGGCCGTATCCTCTACAATCACCATCCTCCCGGGCAACAATTGGTTTGGTTACACGGGTTCGCGCCCGACTGCCATCGCCCAAGCCTTGGGTAATGACTTCACCCCTACCGAAGGCGATCAAATCATTGCCCAAAACGGCCAATCCGTCATTTATGAGAACGGTAGTTGGACGGGGTTGCTCATTGTCTTGCGTCCTGGCCACGGCTACGTCTACCACTCCAATGCCCCACAAGGCCGTAGTATCAGTTTTAAATAACCTGAAATCAATAAAATAAAGCACAATATGAAAAGAGTATTTTTATCCCTAGTGTTATTAGCCTTCGGCCTGAGCACCATGGCACAACAAATACAGTTGCGTTCAGCCGACAAGGCAGAATGCGTGAAGAGCGACATGACGGGCCTGAGGGCTTCGTTCTCCTTCTCCACCATCGAAGCTGAGGATGTGGAGAGCGAGCGTGGCACATTCTCTTGGCTCTCGATGCCCAACACCGTCATCGGCGGCAACGAAGGCGAACCGCAGATTCCCGTTATCAACCAATTGATCGCAGTGCCCTTTGGCGCCAATCCATGGATCGAAATCAAAAACTACAGTAGCACTGATTACCGCCTCGAAGACCTGGGCATCAAGACCTTGGTGCCGCGTCAGCCTTCGGTGCGTAAGGACAAACGTCCCGAGGATGTGCCCTTTGTCATGAACGAAGCCGCCTACCAGACCCGTGGCTTGCGTTCTGAACCCACAGCGACTGTCAGCGTGGATGGCACAATGCGTGGCATACAACTCGGCACGATGACCATCGAGCCCGTGAGCTACGACCCCGTCAACAACACCCTGCGCGTGTTCAACGACATCGAGGTGGAAGTGCACTTCGACGGTGCCGACGCCCAAGCCACTGAGGACATGCTGCTGAGGACCTATAGCCCGGCTTTCGACAACGTCTATGCTCAATTGTTCAACAACAGGGCCATAACAGATGTTTATACCGACCACCCTGACCTGTACAACACACCCGTCAAAATGCTGGTGATCTGCTATTCGGGTTTCCAAGGCAACGCCGCCCTTGAGAGCTGGCTGCAATGGAAGCTCCAAAAAGGTTACTATGTTGACATCTTCTACACTGACCAGACAGGTACTACAGCAAGCGCCATCGCTTCTTTCATCAAGACAAAGTACAACGCATCGGTTTCGGCTGGCAACGCCTACACCTATCTTATTGTCATTGGAGACACTGGACAAGTGCCTCAGTACATGACCAAGACTGTCTCATACGCTTGCGCATCCGACCTTGGCTATTCAAGTGTTAATTTCTCTTCAAGCTCGAGCAATTATTTCCCAGACATGTACTATAGCCGTATGTCGGTGGAGAATACCACACACCTTGCCAATTACATTAACAAGGTATTGTCATATGAGAGATACGAATTCGAGGATGGTGGTAACTATTTAAACAACGTTTTGCTCGTAGGTGGTTGGGATTCCAACTGGACACCCAAAGTTGCCAAGCCAACAATCAACTATGGTGCCAACAACTACTTCAACACAAGTAACACCACCTATGGCGGTTTTAGCGGAGGAACGATTCGTGCTATTGTGTCGACATCTTCATCACAAGGTTACAGTGGCACCAACCATGGTGTTTACAACGGTATCAATGACGGTGCTTGTATCGTGAACTACACGGCTCACGGAGACAGACAAGAATGGCAAGTGCCACAATTCACAGCAACACAAGTCGCCACACTCACCAATACAGGTAAGTACTTCTTCGGAATCGGCAACTGCTGTTTGACAGGCAACTTCAATAACACCACAACAACCTATTCGCCTGGTTCTGCCATAGGTACAACCGCCAGTTTCGGCGAGACTATGATTCGTGTTCCCAATGCCGGTGCCGTTGCCTACGTTGGCTGCTCGCCCTATTCCTATTGGTATGAGGACTTTTATTGGGCAGTTGGAGCCCATTCATATTCAGCAGGCAACTACCCGACACAATCGGCTTCTTCAAAAGGCGTATATGATATTATGTTTGAAGACCAATACTGGAATTCGGCATCATCACTGCTGTATCTTGGCAATCTCGCTGTGCAGCAAGCCGTCACCAATGGTAACACCAACAGCGGCGTTACTGACGGTAATTGCAACAACTCGGCCCACTATTACTTCCAGTTCTACCACACCTTTGGCGATGGTTCCGTGATGCCTTACATCACCAAACCAGAAGTGAACACCGTGACGATACCCAGCACGGTCACCCCGGGTACCACCTCCATCACCGTTAACGCCTTGGCGGGTTCATACGTCGCCGTCACCGACAACAGCTCGGTCATCTACGGCGTTGCCGAGGCCAACGCGTCGGGTGTGGCCACCGTAAACTTCACCAATGCCATCCCTGGCAGTGGCACCCTCTATGTGGTCGTCACTCGCCAGCAATATCAACCCTATTTTGGTACCATCAGCATCGTGGGTGGCACGCAATACACCATTACTGCCACGGCCAACCCGAGCAATGGCGGCACCGTGAGCGGCGCTGGTCAGTATTATGGGAACACTGAGTGCACTTTGATTGCCACACCCAATGACCACTACGATTTCACCAATTGGAAGAAAGGCAACAGCGTGGTCAGCACCAATTCGACCTATACCTTCACTGTGACTGAGGATGCTACCTATACGGCCAACTTCACGGCATTGCAAGCCCACACGATTACCTGCAACCCCGCCGAAAACGGCAGCATTAGTGCCAGTCCGACCACGGCCTATAAGAATGAGACCGTCACTTTGAGTGCCACTCCGGCTTTGGGCTACTTCTTCTCGGCTTGGGATGTCAGGGATGCGAGCAACAACAGCATCACGGTGACCGACAACCAGTTCACCATGCCCGACAGCGACGTCACCGTCGGCGCCACCTTCGTCAGCGGCTGCACCGTCACCGTGGCCGAGGTGGAGCACGGCACTGTCACTGTTTCGACTACAAGTGGTGCGCCAGGAACTACCGTCACACTGACGGCCACGCCTGAGGCTGGCTACTCCTTGAGCACCTGGCTCGTCTTCAAGACGGGTGACGTGAACACTACTGTAACGGTGAGCGGCAACAGCTTCACCATGCCTGGCTACGATGTCACAGTGGTAGGTGTCTTCAGTGCACAGCAAGGCAGCGACGTGACCATTGGTAGTGGGACGGGTACCAACACAAATGTGCCCACAAACAGTGGTCAAAAGTATTCGTTGTCTCAACAAATCTACACCAATAATGAGATGGGTAATGCTGGTACTATTACCAAGATTGCTTTTCAAGTTTCAAACTCCAAGTCGACAACAAGAAATCTTGAAGTTTATTTGGCTCATACCTCAAAGAGTTCATTTGATAGTAATTCTGATTGGGTACAACAAGCTACATCTAATAAAGTGTTCTCTGGCTCAGTATCTTTCGCCAATTCAGGATGGACAACGATTACTTTGGACACGCCATTCGAATATGACGGAACAAGTAACCTGTTGTTGACTGTGGACGACAATACAAATACTGCTCTTAACAATACAAATAGGCTTTCTTTCTACCGTTTTACTACTACTTCCTATACCTCTTTATTTAAGGCTGGTAATACCAACTATTCTCCATCGACTATTTCGGAAACTGGCACCTATGCGAAATACAAAAACCAGATTGTCTTCACCAAAACCACCAATGATATTACTGAGTCATTGTCGGTCACTCCGAATACCTTGGACGATTTTACCTATGCCCAAGGCGAGGGCCCGTCGGTGGCCAAGGCTGTCACCCTTGTGGCCTGCACAGCCGAGGACATTACGGTAACCGCTCCCGAGCATTTCGAGGTAAGTGATGAGGCCAACGGCACCTACGGAAGCACACTGACCATCCCAGTATCCGACAGAGGCAATCGCGAAGAGATCACGTACGGCTTCGAGGACGGTACCACACAAGGTTGGACCGTCAGCAGCAGCGACAATGGCTCGACTACATGGGCTGTGGGACAAAGCGGCTATAACCCATCAGGTGCTTCGGGCACGGTTTATACTTCGAATAGCGGAAGTTATTATGTGGGTTCCGTTTACGATGCGTCGAATGCCGTTGACGATTGGCTGATTTCGCCTCAAATTACACTGGGAGGTAGCGTGAGTTTCTATATTAAGATCACGAATACCAGCTATACGGATTACTATTCTGTTCATCTGTCGACAGGATCCACCGCCATCAACCAGTTCACAACTACATTATTGTCTTCAACTCAAGTGACATCTACCAACTACACCTTGGTATCCGTCAACTTGAGTGCGTATTCAGGCCAAGGGTATGTGGCCATCCGTCATACCGCAATTGCCGACCAGGCCTCGCTGTTGGTTGACGACATCACCATCGTGGAAGGCGAAGAACCCGTCAACCCAACCACCGACCTGCTCGCCGCCAATGTCTACATCCGCCTCAAGGACGGCCTCAGCCAAGGCATCTACAACGAGACACTGACTGCTGGTGTGGGTGACATCACCAGCAACGTCAGCCTCAACGGTGAGGTGTTTGGCACCCTGACGCAAGGCAGCAACTGGTGGACCCCCACCAAGGCGATGACACTTGAGCAACTCGAAGCGGCCCTCGGCGGCAACGCCGTCCTCATCAACTCGCAGAATGCGGGCTTCGCCCGATATGAGAACAACGCTTGGGACGGCACGCTGACTGCGATTGTCCCCGGACAAATGTATAAGATCGAAGCCATGGCTTCCGTCAGCCTTACCTTGAGTGGCGCACCCGCCACAGGTGTCAGCGTGACCCTCATGCCTGGCTACAACTGGTTCGGCTACACGGGCGCACAGGCCGCCGATATAGCCACCGCCCTCGGCAGCTTCTCGCCCACTAACGGTGACACCATCACCGCACAGGACGGCACCACCGTCACCTACACCAACGGTAGCTGGAGCGGCGCCTTCACTCTCACGCCTGGTCACGGCTATGTTTACTACAGCAAGGCCACGCAAAGCAGCACACTGTCATTCTAAGTAGACCATGACCTTTGACCTTGACCCTGACCCAACAACACTTTGAAGTGGGTCAGGGTCAAGGTCAGCGGTCAGGGTGAAAAAACAAATGTCAACAATAAACCAAGAACTAAAGACACATCTGATCATGAAGAAAAGCATCATCCTTAGCCTCCTTCTGGCCGTCGGCCTGAGCCTCTCTGCCCAGCAAGCCGCGCCACAATGGCATAACATCCTTGGCGGTCAGCCCGAAACCTACCGCACCCAGCTCATCAGCAGCTCCGAAAGCAGCATTCAAGTCAACGTGCAGGTGCCTGGTTTCTACACCGCCCCTGTCACCACGCCGAGAGGCGAGGCGCAAGTCGTCACCCTGCCCAAGGCCGTCAGCACCGCCCATGCCGGAGAACCCGACATGCCCATGACGGGTATCCCCGTGCTCATTGGTGACAAGGCCCGCATGAGCATCCGCGTCGTTGATGCGCAATACATGGATTTTGAAGGCATCGAGGTGGCGCCATCAAAAGGCGACTTCCCTCGCACCATCAACCCTGAGGATGTGCCTTACACATACGGCGCATGCTACAGCGAGGATGCGTTCTTCCCGGCCAGCAACATTGGCCTCTATGAGCCATACATCATCCGCGACTTTCGCGGACAGAACATGGTGGTCTATCCCTTTGCCTACAACCCCGCCACCAAGACCCTCCGCGTGTACTACAACATGACGGTGGAGATGTACAAGGTGGACGACCACGGTGAGAATGTCATCGAGAGCCGACGCAGCAACGTCGTCAAGATGGACCCCGACTTCAAGAGCGTCTACCAGCGCCACTTCATCAACTATGAGGCCGCGATGAACCGCTACACGCCCCTCGACGAGGAAGGCGACCTGCTCATCATCTGCTACGACAACTTCATCAGCTCGATGACCGACTTCGTCAACTGGAAGAAGACCCGTGGCGTGAACACCACCATCGTAGGCACGAGCACCGCTGGCTCCACCTATTCGGCTATCCAGAGCTATATCCAGAGCCAATATAATGCCAACAACAACCTGACCCATGTGCTGCTCGTCGGCGACGTGGCACAGATTCCGGGATATACTTATTCTGGTGGCGGTTCCAACTATAGCGGCAAAGGCGACAACCCTTATGGACAAGTGGTTGGCAACGACATTTACAATGATATTTTCATCGGACGTTTCTCAGCTAGTAGTGCCTCCCAAGTGACCACCCAAGTCAATCGCATCATCACCTACGAGCGCGACCTCACCACCTCGGCCACATGGTGCCAAAATGGTCTCGGCATCAGCACCACGGCAGGCAGTGGCGGCCATAACAACGAAGATGACTACCAGCATATCGAAAACCTTCGCACTGATTTGATGAACTATGGCTATGGCACTGTTTATCAAGATTATTACAATGTGAGCGGATATCCTTCATCTTCGTGCACTACCATTAGCAACCATATCAATAGTGGCGTGGGCATAATCAATTACTGCAACCATGGGCAGGAAACCGGATGGCAGTCCCACTCACCTTACTACACGAACACTTATGTCAACGCCTTAACCAACGACAACAAACTGCCCTTCATCTTCTCAGTGGCCTGCTTGGTTGGCAAGTACGACTATGCAAGTGGCGATTGCTTTGGCGAGACTTGGATGCATGCCACCAACGGCAACAATCCGACGGGAGCCATCGGCGGCATGTTCTCCTACATCTCTCAGCCCTGGATACCGCCCATGTGGGCACAAGACGAGTTTGTCGACATCCTTTGTGAACTGAAGAGCAACAACATCAAACGCACTTTAGGTGGAGCCGCTGTCAATGGGCTTTTTGCCATTTTCGACAATTACAGCACTACCAATCAATCGGCTGTCGGTACCTACCAAGCCTGGGTTCTCTATGGTGATCCCACCTTAATGATCCGTACCAAGACCCCACAAGCCATGACGGTCACCCATAACGGCAATATTAACTTGGGTGCCACATCCTATACGGTCACTGTCAGCAACGGCAACGGGGCAGTGGCTACCATCACCGACGCGGACCACAACATCTTGGGCAAGGCTACCGTGAACGGCAACACGGCCACCATCAACATCAACGGCACCTTGACGCCCGACACCGAGCTCACGCTTTGTGTGTTTGGATATAACAAAGTGACCTATCTCGGCACGATTGACGTAGTGGGCAATACGAATCAAGCTGTCATTACCGCTACAGCAAATCCCGCTGAAGGCGGTACTGTGAGTGGTAGTGGTGTATACGAATTGGGCGACCAATGCACCCTTACAGCCACACCCAACACAGGTTACACCTTCACCAACTGGAAGAAAGGCAACACCGTGGTGAGCACCAACGCCACCTACACCTTCACGGTGACGGAGAATGCCACCTATACAGCCACCTTCACCGTCATCCCACAATACACCATCACGATTTCCCCCAATTCTGTTGAAGGCGGCACCGTCGCATTCGGTGGAAGAGGTGACAGAGATGAGCTCGTCTACGGATTTGAGGACGGCTGGCAAGGTTGGACCACCTTCCAAGGCAACACCACTTCGCCTAACAGTTGGATGCATAACACCTCTTATCCCACTTCCAACAATAACTTCACTAGTGGCTATGGCCACAACAACTCCGACGGATTCATGCTCTCCGAGTCCTACATCTCGGGCTCCTCGAGCGGTTCTGGCACCGCTGTCACCCCTGACAACTATCTCGTTTCTCCGCAGGTACGCTTGGGTGGAAGCATCTCTTTCTATGCTGGCGCTAGAAACACCAGCTATTGTGCAGAGAAGTTTTCCGTAATGGTATCAACGACCGACAATACCAACGCTGCCAGTTTCACAACAGTTGCGACTTGGACCTTGTCTTTGTCCCAAGCTGGATATAACACTACGCCGTATACTGCTGACCTTAGCGCCTACAGTGGCATGGGCTATGTGGCCATCCGCCATCACGACTGCTATGACCAATGGTTCCTCTGCGTTGACGACATCACCATCGTGGAAGGCGAGGTGGAAACGGGTACCGTCACCGCAACGTTCTATGAAGGCGAAACCTGCACCGTGACTGCCACGCCAAACGAAGGCTACGGTTTTGTGAATTGGACCGAAAACGACGCTGTTGCGTCGACTGATGCCAGCTACAGCTTTACCGTTGCCAGCGACCGTAATCTTGTGGCCAATTTTGCAGAGGCGATGACCGTCGAACTCTCACAAGGCTGCAACTGGTGGACCCCCACCAAGGCGATGACGCTTGAGCAACTCGAAGCCGCCCTTGGCAGCAACGCTGTCCTCATCAACTCGCAGAACGCTGGCTTCGCCCGCTATGAAGGCGGCCAGTGGAGCGGCACGCTGACTGGGATTGTCCCCGGACAGATGTATAAGATCGAGACCACCGCTCCCGTCAGCCTCACCTTGAGTGGCGATCCCGTCACGGGCGTCAGCCTGACCATCCTGCCTGGCTACAACTGGTTTGGCTACACGGGCGCACAAGCCACTGAAATCGCCACGGCCCTCGGCAACCTCGGCATCACGCCCGCCAGCGGTGACACCATTACCGACAGGGATGGCCATACCGCCACCTACAACAATGGTTGGAGCGGTGAACTCACCACACTGCAGCCAGGACATGGTTATGTCTATTGGAGGCAATAGTAATGGCTAATATGAGGACGACAAGATACAAGGAGAAATCTCCTCAATTTCATCTCCTCGGGATATTTTTTCAAAATAATTGCTGCAAATAATAAATAAATCACTAAATTCGCAGCCTATAAATGGAATAATAATACAAAAATCACTAGAATATGAAAAGAAGAATACTATGTTTAATGGCATCCCTGCTCCTCTGCGGAGCGGTGAGCGCACAGAATTGGGGTGATAATCCCGATTCTCATGCACAACCCTCGAACACGCCCATCGTGGCCACGGTTCAGATTAATGGAAATACCGTAGCAACCCCGACGTCTGACTACCGCCTCGGTGCCTTCATCGACGGTAACCTGTGGGGCATTGCCGCGCCTCATACTGACAATAAGTTCTGGATACAGGTGTTCTACGAAACCACAGGCGAAGAGATTAGTTTTAAGCTCTACGATGGCCAGAATGAGTACACCACTTGCACTGTCGTTGAACCCACCACCATGACCGCCGTGACCACTTCCGAAGCTGGTGCCGTCGTGACACTGAATTTCACAAATGGACAGACGGTGGAAACGCAGTTGGCGGAAGGTTGGAACTGGTGGTCACCCAGTTTTGAGATGGATGGTGAAGCAATGCTTGTTGCTTTACAGAATGCACTTGGTGGAAATGGAGTCAGAATCACTTCCCAAAGTGATGGTTCTCTCGTATATGAGGACGAAGAGTGGAGTGGCAGACTCCAAAGTATTGTACCTGAAAAAATGTACAGAATACAGAACATCTCACCATGCACTTTGTCGTTAACAGCAGCTCCTGCAATTCCTTCGAACCATCCAATTACAATTTATAAAGGATACACATGGATGGGTTTTCCTGCAACCCAAAGTATGAACTTATCGGAAGTTTTTTCGTCATTTACACCTGAGGAAGGCGATAGAATTGTTTCTTTCGAGGACGGTTCTGCTCTTTATGAGGATGAGGAATGGTCTGGTAGGTTAACTAGGCTTGAGCCAGGCAAGGGTTATATTTATATTTCCGTGGCAGATGAATCTAAAACCCTTATTATTGGACAATCCGCCACAAATAATAAATAAATATTAAAATAGCATTAACCGTATAAAAGAATGACAGCCATGAAAAGAAAATCAATATTGTTACTTGCGTTCACTTTGATTTTTGGTGTAATTCAAGCACAAAATCATTACACATTTAATACTAATGATTACCAAACAAATTTGCCATATAGAACACAAATCTTAATAAATGGTATTGAGCAAACTTCTTCAGACATTGAAGTAGGTGCGTTTGTTGGAGACCAAGTTAGAGGAAGTGGTCGAGTTGAGAAAATGAATACATCGATAGATTATTACAGAGTGGACCTCCAGATTTACTACACTATTGTTAATGAACCAGTCACTTTTAAAATCTATGACCATCAAAGTCAAATCGAGTACACTGAATACACAGCGACTATCCGAGGAGAACAGGTGGCACTAACAACTGGATGGGATGAAGTTGTGACCACCAATAAGTATCCACTGGTTTTAGATTTCACCACTCCCTCCAGTAGCCTCGAGCTCACCGTAGAGTCTTATACCGAGACTGGCGGCTACTACCTCATTGCTCCGCCTTTCGGCGATGTGGATCCTGATAACGTCACTAACATGATTCCTACCTCGGGAGGCTATGACCTCTTCTATTTCGACCAAACTCATGAATTGGAATGGATCAACATTAAGGACGGCAACACCAACCTCTTAACCGGAAAGGGTTATCTCTATGCTAGAGAAGAGGGCGCAACGCTCACCTTCACAGGCACGCCTATCACTGGCGAAACATACGATGTGAATCTTGTCTACGATGAAGGTGACGATGTCGAATTGCCGGGATGGAACCTCATCGGCAATCCGTTTGCCACGGAAGCCACACTCGACAAGCCTTATTACAGACTGAACAGCGACGGCAGCGAGGTGAATGCTACAACTGAGACTACGAATATCAACGCCATCGAAGGTGTGTTTGTCCACACCGATGCTGCTGGCACTGCTACGTTCACCAAGGGCACGGGCTCGAAGACCAGCCAAACCGTGTCGCTCAACCTCGTGCGTAACGACCGCAGCGCATCGCTCATCGACCGCGCCATCGTCCGCTTCGACCAAGGCGGTCAACTGCCCAAGTTCATGCTCGACCCCACCAACACCCGTGTCTACATCCCGCAGAATGGCACAGACTATGCCGTGGCTACTTGCAGCGACGACAACATCATGCCCGTCAGCTTCAAGGCCAAGGAAAACGGCTCCTACACGCTGAAGGTCTCCATCGAGAACGTGGAAATGGGCTACCTCCATCTGATTGACAACAAGACTGGCAACGACGTCGACCTGCTCGCCACTCCGAGCTACACCTTCAACGCCAGCCGCCTCGACTACGCCGACCGTTTCTCACTGGTCTATGCCACTACCACTGGCCTCAGCGAGAACTTCGCCTTCTTCAATGGCAGCAACTGGTTTGTGAGCAATGAAGGCAAGGCTATCATTCAAGTCGTGGATCTTACGGGCCGCATCCTCAGCAGCGAGTCCATCAGCGGCAATGCCGAGATCAGCCTCAGCCCAACCGCTGGCATCTACATGCTCCGCCTTATCAACGGCGACAACGTGAAGACCCAAAAGGTGGTGGTGAGATAACCATGACCGCTGACCCTGACCCTGACCGCCCACCCATGGGGATAACGGTCTGGGTCTGGGTCAATGGTCAGGGTAAAACAAACCTGAAGAACGAACATAGAATTAGAAACAAACATAAAAACTATAAAACGATGAAGAAATTAGTATTAACAATTGCAATCGTCCTGGGTTTGAGTCTCAGCTCATTTGCGGAATATGGCGGCGGCCTGTTCAAACGTGGCGTCACCGACGAGGAGTTCTACGGTGCTGGTGGTTACCGCGAAGAAGGTCTTCTCACGCCCAAATTGCCCCAACACGATCAAGATGGCGACCAAGACGCTCCCCTCGGTGCCGGTATCGCATTGCTGACTGCCCTCGGCGGCGCCTACCTCGTGGCTAAAAAACGCAGAGAGGAATAATCGTTATGGGATCGGCTAACGCCGAGAAATCTGTCAAAAATTGTTTTTGATGGGATCGGCTAACGCCGAGAAATCTGTCAAAAATCAGTTAAAAATCGATCAAAAATCGATGAAAATCAAAGCAATAGATTTTGAAAGATTTTGAAATAGATTTTTGAAAGATTTAACTACGTTGAATACTGCGTATTTCTTGCGAAGCAATCCCCCAAAAAATAATTGCGAAGCAATCCAAAAGCTTGCCGAAGGCAATGCCAAAAATGTAAAAGGTGTCACCGCAAGGTGGCGCCTTTTTTTATGTCCGATATGTCCCCGAAAAAAAGACCCGGGTCTGCCTATGGAAATAACCCGGGTTCTAACACGAGCAAACCCGGGTCTGCTCGGGAGGAGATATGGGTCTCCTGGGGTTTTAGGGTACCCTTCCCGGCAAAGCCGCTATCAGCTTCTTCGTATAGGCGTTTTGCGGGTGCTCAAACAGCTGGTCGGCATCGTCCATCTCCACGGGTTTGCCGTTGTACATCACCACTACGCGGTCGCTCATGAAACGCACCACGCTGAGGTCGTGCGAGATGAAGATGTAAGTCAATCCGCGCTCTTCCTTCAAACGGTTGAGCAGGTTGAGGACCTGCGCCTGCACACTCACGTCTAAGGCCGACACCGACTCGTCGCAGATGACCAGCCTCGGGTTGACCGCCAAGGCTCTGGCAATGCAAATGCGCTGCCGCTGGCCGCCCGAGAATTCGTGCGGGTAACGGTCGTAGTGTTCCGCCTTCAAGCCTACCTGCTCCAACAACTCACAAACGGCGTCCCTGAGGGCGCCTGAGCCTGTCGAAGGCCCCTTAGTCCCGCAACCATGCACCCGCATCGGTTCCGCGATGGCCTCGCCGATGGTGATGCGTGGGTTGAGGCTGGAGTAGGGGTCCTGAAACACAATCTGTGCCTGCTTGCGGAAGTCGCGCAGGGCCTGCCCCTTCAGCGCGGTCACCTCCACGCCGTCGAACCACACCTTGCCACCAGTAGGCTCGGCTAGGCGCAGGATGCTGCGCCCTAGGGTGGTCTTGCCGCAGCCCGACTCGCCCACGAGGCCGAGGGTCTCGCCCTCGTAGACGTCGAGAGTGACGTCGTCGACGGCCTTCACGTGGTCGTAGACCCTGCTGAACACGCCCTTGCGCAGGGGATACCAGGTTTGCAGATGTTCCACCTTCAAGAGGGGTGTCTTGCTGTAGAGCTGCTCAAGGTGCGCCTTACGCTCCGCCTCGGTGATCTGCAGGTCGTGCAGGATTTGTTTTTTGCCGCCCTTCCACTGTCCGTCGAGAAACTCCTTGACGATGGGCAGGCGCTTGAGTCGCACGTCCATGGGCGGACGGCAGGCGAGGAGGCCTTGTGTGTAAGGGTGTTTGGGATGGCTCATGATCTCTCGCACTGTGCCACGTTCGAGGATCTCGCCGTTGTGCATCACCGCCACGTCGTCGGCGATCTCGGCCACCACACCGAGGTCGTGGGTGATGAAGATCATGCCCATGCCCGTCTCGGCCTGCAGCTTGCGCAGCAACTTCAGGATTTCGAGTTGCACGGTGACGTCCAAGGCCGTGGTCGGCTCGTCGGCGATGAGTAGCTGGGGATGGCAGGCAATGGCCATGGCGATCATCACACGCTGTTTCTGTCCGCCCGAGAGCTCGTGGGGATAGCTGTCGTAGATGGCTTCGGGCCGCGGCAGCATCACCTGCTTGAAGAGCTCGATGACACGCTCCTTGGCTTCTTTCTTGCTGACATCTTCATGCTGCAATATCATCTCACTGACCTGATACCCGCACTTATACACGGGATTCAGCGACGTCATAGGCTCCTGGAAGATCATGGCGATGCGTTTGCCGCGCACCTCGGCCATCTGGCTCTCGGTGTAGCCTTTGATTTCCTCACCTTCGATGCGGATGCTGTCGGCCTCGATGCGGCTCACCCGCTCGTTGAGCAGGCGCATCACCGCCAACGAGCTCACCGACTTGCCCGATCCCGACTCGCCCACAAGACCCAAGGTGCGACCCGCCATCACGTCGAGGTCGATGCCGTGGACGGCTTCCACCCATTGGCTTTCGTGCTTGAAGGCGACTTTGAGATTCCTTATGGAGAGCAAGGGTTCGGTCATTTTGCGGTATTTCGTGCAAAAATAGTCTTTTTTTATCGGTTTATTGGTTTTTTAGTATTTTTGTAGAATCAAACACATTAAAACAACACGCCATGAAACACATTTACCTTGCCTTATCCTTGGCATTTCTTCTCTTTGCCTCATGTGGCACAAACAACCAACCCGTAGATGAAGATACGACGGAGCTGTCGCAGGATTACGTCACCATTTCTGACGACCAGCCCGCCATCACTGGTGAGATCAAAGACGGTGGCCTGTGGCTCACCTTCCATAAGGACCAGATCCTGCCCGTTGGCATCATCGACGACGACTCGTATCGTCTGCCTGATGAGCCTGTCAAAGTGGAAGGACTGAAAGGCGCACCGAAGAATTTCATCATCGCCGACATGGGTCAGGACTACAACCCCATCCTCTGCGTGCTTACCGAGGAGGGCAAGGTGCAGATGCTCAGCCTATGGAATACTGTCTCCACTGGCGATTTGGAAGCCACTGTGATCCCCATGGACAACATCGTTGGCTTCACCGACGGCCCTGGAGGTCCCTGGGAGGATGAGGACGGCACCGTGTTCTACGATTACGTCACCATCTATGGACTGGATGAGGAGGGCAACGAATACGAGGTGAATGAGTACACATTATACAACTGGTTGAAGCATTATGTTTACGGCGACGACCCGGAATGGCCAACTACCCTTTACACCTTGAACCTCTCCGCCGATTGGAAGATGAGGTTTGTTGAGGAACGCCTACAGGAAGAGGCTGTCGTGGAGAAGCAAGGCCGTTTCTGGCCCATGGCATTGGATTGGGATGGAATGAAGTTCCGTTATGGCTACGAGCTGACCCGACTGATTGATGCCACTGACCTCAGCAGCGACCCCAAAGAGTCGGAAATTTGCGAAAAAGGCGTATTTGAGTTGAGTTATAGCGACAATCCCGCCTACTTCGTCGTCAATCCTATCGAGGGCCTCGACTTGACGGGACAGGGATTGAACCAACCCGTGGAGTTCCAAGCTAGTGTGGGTTATTAATAAAAAATGATACGACCTTATGGAAAATAGAAAGTACATTTTAGCCGTAACAGCATTAGCCTGGCTATTTGTTGGCTACGGCTGTTTCGGCGACAAGAAGGAAAAGAAAGTCGACACGCCTGTGGAGGCGCCAAGGGTCGATGACAAAGGCATTGCTTTTCAGATGTTTGAACGCATTCCCAAGGAGGACTTGTACGAAGGTTTCCAAACGAAGACCTACACCTGTCCCGACGACTGCCACCGCCATTTCGGCGACAGCGAAGGTAACGACATGGACGCTGGGCTGTATATGGAAAACGGAGGCAACCATAGGTTCACTGTGGATTGCTTCCCACTGAAAAACGGCGGCTGGCTGGCCATGCTGGTCAACGAGGGCTGCTTCGACGGCTGCGAGCAGACCGTGAAGACCTACATCTACAAGGACGACGTCTTGACTCCCGCGAACGGCATGTTGCCTGTGCCCACCATGGAAGAAATGGTGGCCTATCCCTTCCTCCTGTATGGCATCAGCGACGATGAAATCAATGGGTTCAAGTCGGAATGGGACGAGCGTATGCTTTATAATGTCAAAGGCGACACCTTGATGGTGGAGGCGGAGACGCTCAACTACGACGAACAGTTCATGTCGGTCCTGTCGGCAAGGATGTACGTGTGGGACGGCGAGCGTTTTGTTCCCACTCTGAACAATGAAGCGAGGACCTATCCTCTTGTCGATCGCGATGGCCTGGGCGGCCTTCATCTGAACGACAGCATGCCCGAAGAGTTGCCCGGACTCAGCAAGCGCTACGAAGGCGAGGTGCTCGCCTTCAACCGCGACGGGGAGCCTTTCGTCAAGCTCCATCCCGATGGGGCAGGCAAGATACAGGCCATCGACGTCTTTGCCAAGGACTTGACCTATTACCGCGGCAAGATCGGCGACACGCTCAACAGACTGCTCTACAAAGGTGCACTCGAAAACAAGGCATACTATAAGGAGGGCGAATTTGTCGTGACCGAAGAAAGTGAATCCTCCGAGAACCGCATCGACTATGTGGGCCCGAAAGATGCCATCGACGGCAGTTTCGTGGATGGCGAGATCGCGAATCCTAAGTTCAGGCCCGATGCCACGGTGCAGTATATCCGTATCTACAAGCCCCACCATTGGGAGAACGACACCTGCGACATGCAAGCCCTTAAGACGGCCTTGGACGAGTCCGGTCTGGGCGGCGCCTATCCTGATTGTTTGAAGGCCTATTACGACGTCAACTCAATCTATTATTTCAGGGAGCTGTATAACCACAGCTGTGACGGCTACTGCGATGTCTTCCAATACTATTTGCATTGTTATCCTCTGAAGGCCGGTGGCTTCAAGGTGTATGTGACTACAGATTGGCAACCCGGAGATGAGGGTGACGATGTGGATGCAGGCTATTCGCCTATCGAGACCTATGTATTCAAGGATGGAAAAGTGACCGAGGCTGAGGTTGAGCCAGGCATGAATGACTATGAGACTAATGTGGGTGGATTCCGCTTTGTCAAGGTCATTGATATCATTTTTAGGGACGATGCCATGGAGATTGTCCACAGAGACGAAAGTAACACGGAGCACCGCGTCGAATACACTTGGGACGGCACCTCGATGCGCAAGACCAACGAAGGGTTTTATGAGAATGAGTTTTAACAATAAAAATAAAAAACATGAAAAAACCAGTTGCCGTGGCGTTGCTGTTATGCTTCGCCTTGCCGATGATGGCACAAAACAAAAAAGAGGAGGCTCGCGTTCAACTGGCCCGTGAGAAATACGCGGAAGGACTAGCGAACATTGCGGCCGTGAAGCAATACGAGGCTGACGACATCCCTGCTGTCAACTACACCACAGTGGTGCGTAAGCAAAACTGGGCAGGGGCAGTTCTGGTTTACGCGTTACGGCTATGCCAAGGACGAGATGGTGGAGTTGCGTGGCTATTATGATGCCAATGGGAAACTCTTCCGCACCATCTGCAAACGAGCCGACAAGAACGGCGAAATGAAGATCTGCGAACTTGATGAAGAGCTGGAATCGGCTTATTCCATGGTTTTTGATCATTTCATCGCTTTGAACGCCGCCTTCCAGGCCATCTATTCTGTTAATCCTTAAACACAACAAACCAATAGTTTCTATAAATCATGAAAATACATAATCTATTACTGGCTGCCTGCGCGACGCTCCTTGTCTTCAGCGCGTGCGACAATAACGGCCAAAAGCAAGCAACAAAGGAAGACGTTAAGCCAACCGTGCAAGAAACGACGGTGACCACTTCGCCCGACTTGGTCTTTTTCGACCTGCAAGGCCCAGTGAAACGTTGCGACCTTGTGGAGTTCGACCGTAATGGCAAAATCACTTCGGTTGACGGCCAAGACCCATTCGCCCTTGAAAAGCCACAGCGTGATATGAATGACGATGGCGAGGTGGTGGACTATTGCCGTTGGACTCGCGATGCCCAAGGCCAAATCGACTCTATCCTCTGCTATGAATACATGGATGAATACAGATGGCATGATGGGCGGGTAACCCAAGTTTTGTCTGGCTATGAAGGCCAACTTTGGTTGACCGACCGCGAGTATGATGCCGACGGACGATTGGTGAAGACAAAGCAGTATGAGGTCGTAGAGACCGATGGGCCCGAAGAGGTGAACCTAGTGTGGGTTACCGAATACACCTATCTGGAATTCGACGATCATGGCAACTGGACACGTAGAAAACAGACGGACACGGATCAAGTTGTTGAATATGTCAACGAAACGGAAGTGTCAAGAGAGATTGAGTATTATTGATTCGACTTATGGAGCAAAAAAAGTCCTGCTGTGAGGCAGGGCTTTTTTGTTTGCTTTCAAAACGTCGGGTGGATCCAGATGGACGACACCTTGGCGTCAGGTTTGAAAGTGGGATTCTCGACAGGCGCAGGGATGTCGAAAGGCACTTCCGGCAGTGGGCCGTTGTAGGCCTCGCTACCGATGAGATAAGTGATGCCGCCGTCGTTGATGCGGAAATACTGGTCGTCATAGAAAGTGACTTCCAAGTTAGGGTTGGCTTTCAGGATGTCGTTGACGTTGCTCCCAACACCTATGCCATTGTGGGTGAACTGGTCCGACACCACCATGATGTCCCCAATTTCGTTCGACTGGGCGTCGGTCTCATCAATATAGGAGGGGTAGATGATAAACTGTACCACGCCGTCCTTGCTGAACTCAACGGTGACTTCCTCCATCTCTTCCTCATCGACCGAAACGACCGCTTTGATGTCGTAATCGGGGTGCGAGTCGGGAATGGTGTCGCCAATCTTGAATTCCCCAAGGCCTTCATTGGTGATAATGTCTTTTTTGGGGAGATTGTCATTTGTCGCTTGGATGGCTGTCGATTCGGGCTCTACGGCCTTTTGGTCCTGTGGATTGCCGTTGTTGCAGGCCGCCAATGTCACGGCCATCGCAAAGAATAATGCTTTTGTCTTCATAGTTTGGTGTTTTTTTGCTTGGCAAAGATACGTTTTTCTTGAAAAATGCCTACTTTTGCGTAATGTTAACCATTAAAATAGTCTAATGATGAAAAAACAAGCACTTCTTATGGTGTTGTTGATGTGTCTGTCGCTACCCATACTGGCACAAAACAACAAG